>JGI12383J13903_1000022_pt1 | contig 138149 bp, 139 predicted proteins | sample Passage237B_FD_13903 | JGI IMG/M metagenome (IMG submission 13903)
CCGATACAGCTCCTTCGTTTTGTTGAGCATCTTTGGATCGATGGACTGGGAGGGTTTTGGATCGATAGAACGCCTTTTGCCCTTGTAATTTCTGTTGGGGCCATCTTTTGTACTTTTTTTGGATTAATCGTGTTGCTGAACTTTGATTATCCTAAAACACGAATTTATATTGTTTCGGGTACACTGGGAGTCTATGCTATCTGGGCGATCCTGTTTCCTAATCAACACAATGGTTCAATCGATGTGCTGCCTCTTGTTCCATTTTTTATTGTGACGATTTCCTATGGTATCATTTATTTTATTGTAAACTATAATTATTTATCCGCGAAATTAATGGTGTTGGTATATCTGATTACCACAATCGGTATTACCATTTACCTTGTTATACATCACATGAAACCCACGGCACTTGCTCAGGCCAAAATGTATGTCGCAGATATTGAAGCGGCTAAAGAAGACTCTTTGAATCTGATATCTGTGGCATCCATTAACTACTATTTGAAGGCTCAAAAAGTAAAAGGAAAGTTCTACAGTGTGGAACTGGATCAGATGAAAATCGGAGGGCTGAAGCAGGGAAAAGTTATTACCATTGGAGAAGGTCCTGTGCTTTTGGAACGTAAGCCTAAAAAAGTGACAGCCTTTCACCATAATCCGGAAGTAAACCGTAAGTGGTCCAAAATATGGGTATATGAATATTAACGAATGAATTATGGGAAGAATACTTGCGATCGATTATGGTAGAAAACGTGTGGGGCTGGCTGTAACAGATCCTTTAAAAATTATTGCAACCGCACTCGACACCATTGAAGAAACGAAGGTGCTGGAGTTTTTAAAAAACTATTGTACCCGGGAAGAGGTGGAGGCCTTTGTGATTGGCATGCCTAAAACACTGAACAATGATGAATCTGAAAATGCAAAATACGTGAAAGCCTTTTCTGAGAAATTAGCCAACATCCTGCCCGCCATTCCGATCCACTTCGTTGACGAGCGGTTTACGAGCTCCATGGCGCTGGATAGTATGATTGCAGGAGGGGTGAAAAAGAAAGACAGACGGGTGAAAGGTAATATTGATAAGATCAGTGCTACCATAATTCTGCAATCATTTTTGGAACAAAACAGACTTAGATAAGCAGAGCACGGGCATTATTGAGTAAGGGAATATTCGGGCAATAAAGCCATGTATTCAAGAATACTTTGAGGACTGAGATAATACTGGTCCACCCAGTCACTTTCTCCTTCCATCTCGGGCAGACTTCTTACATAGGTAGCGTATTCATAAAGTTGCCAGCCCAATCCATGTCTGATTGTACGCCGGTCGGTATCCTTTTCAAACTGTGAACGGGTGTTGGGAAAAATATAATCCAAGGCCACAGACGCTAATTCTTCTCCGGTTTTATCAAGGTAAAAAACAGTATGGGCAAGTTCGTGCCCTATCACACCTATCTGAGCATTAAAAGACAGACTCTTAAGAAGTATATTATCCATAATAGGACTGCTCTGGCTGCTGATAATAATCAGGTATTCTCTCTTGCTGGCTTTTCTCAGTACGGTCCAGAGGTCCGGCTGAGAGGTGAGTGGGATATAGGTAGGTTTTAATACAAATTTTATTTTGACATCTTTCAACTCGGGAAAATGTGAAAGAGCAATCAGGGTTTGCAATTCGAAACCTTTGGGTAATATTTTATTTTGTCCGAATTCTTTTAACAGGCTGTCATATTGGGAGATATAGTCGGACTTTTTATACTCCTTTTTGATTTTTGTTTCAGGCTGTTCTGGTAGCCCTGCTCCATAGGAGAGGCTCTTAAGTAAGGTAAGAATCAAAATAACTACAACCATAATTCTATCTCTCGCCTGCATAGAAACGATGTTTTATAAAAGCAGGATGCATTGCAACTTATTATAAAAATACCTGGCAATCAATTTTTCAATAAGTTTTTAAGAATTCTAAGTGAGAACTTTTCTATTGAATTACCATTCGGCAGGAATTATGTTTAAAACAATTCTGACAGATTGTTTTGATCCAGTCTGTCAGAATTGTCTACATTTTATTGTCCGGTGGTATTGTTTTGAGAGGTATCAATGCTGTCTTTGGGCGCCACGTCAGTAGCATTGTTCTGATCATCAGAAACCACTTCTTCCGCTTCGGATGATTTTGTGTCAACCCGATTGGCCGGGTCTTTTCTCTGCAGTACTTCATTGGGTACTCCCAGAATGGTTACCGTATCCTCAAATGCAGCATCAACCGTTTCGTAATCCCTTCCGCAGGAACTCATCGCCAGAATGCCGATCAGCAATATTCCTGTATTGAAAATCCTTTTCATAATCGCAGTAATAATTCTTTGTTCAGTCTTTGTTTTTTCCATTGAAAAACCATGCGTTGGTACCATGTGGCCCCTGTTGTCCTCCGACAGGGCCATTTTCCGCTTCCGGGCTGGCACTATTATAGTTATTTTCAGTGTTTTGGGATGCCCCTTCCGGTAGTTCCCGTTCAGTACTGGCGCTATAACTTCCACTTCCCGTCTGGTTTTTACATCCTAATCCGAAAATCAACATGGTTAGTGATAGTGCTGTTACAAATTTTTTCATAGTTTCTACCAGTTATATTGCTGCCATTCCTGCTTATAATAATTGCTGGTATCCTTATCACTACTTGTATAGGCAGAATCTGCCTCCGGATAAGATCGATCTATATATGCAGTACTGTCAGTGGTTACATAATTGTTTGGTTGGGTAGTTTTGGAAGGATTTTTCCTCTCTGCAGCTATTTTCTTGTCTTCACCAGCATAGTAGGTGGAAGCGTAACTTCCTCCCATACCCATTCCGGAAGATCCCTGATAATTGATTCTGGTTCTGGCAAAACTATAGGCATAACCATCCGAATCCATGTTTAGGTTTTCTTCTTCCTGCTGTCGCTTGGGAGATGTTTGGGTTGCAACATTTCCCTTATTGACACCTTTGGTATTGATATAGGATCTGCCCTTTTTGCCTTTGCTATTGCAGGATCCCAACATCAGGGAAAAAATTAAAAAGCCATAGATTGTCCTTCTCATCACATACCTCCTTTTTATAAAATTAAGTTGTGATGCTCAGGAAATGTTTTTTGAGGAAATGTAGTATTTTGATTTACAGTAGGTTATTAATTGCCTCTAGGGAAGTTGAAAAGAGTAAATATCAATCGATTCCTGATCAAATAAAAAAGCTTTTTGGTCCCCTAGAAGGACGGAGGTGTATTGTTTGTCTCCGGGGAGTTTAATCTCTTTTGCCTCTTTGGTGTACAGGTCTATGATTGTGAGTTGATTGTCTTTTATATAATAAAGATTGTTTTGAATAAAACTGAAGTAATCCAGCCCCTGGACCGGGATTCTTTCTTTTAAGTTACCCATATTGTCAAATACCAGGATTCCGGAATTTTTATCGTTAATAAACAGCAGGTTCTGGTATTCTCTTAAAAAGGTTAAGTCATAGTTTTGCGGGTTCAGAATCAGTTCAAGAGGATTTCTGATATCCAGTTTGTGATAGGTCAGGTTGTATTTCTTCAAAGAGAAATCGGTTTCGTCAACCAGCCATAAATTATTGTCGGAAGAAGGTGCAGCTATCCGGGCAAAGCCTACAAGTTCTTCGTTTAGGTCTGTTATAGGAGAGGAAGTTAGAAATCTGTTTAAAAACAGAAACTGTTGAAAATTTCTGTAAAAAACAAATATGTTTACATTCCTCCAGGCCTCCAGCAGGGTTACATTGCTTTTTTTCTGAGGAGAAAAGGTTGACAGATAATTACCGTCCGCATCGTATTTGCTGACGTTGCCGTTGGCATCGGCTGTGTAAAAGTTTAAATAAGGATCTATGGATACTTTTTTTATTGCACCTTTTGTTTTTACAGTCTTTAGAAAAGTGAAATGTTTTTCCTGAGCATGTATAGGTGCAATGAAAAGAAACAGAAAAACGGAGGAAATAAACAGGTTAATTCCTGAATTCTTTAAGCTCAAGTTTATTCCCGTCATATTCAGCATAAGTATAGTAATTGATCCAGTCTCCAATATTCATATAAACGGAATTTGTCCCTACTTTCATCTCCAGTTTAAGGTGTCTGTGGCCAAAGATATAATAATCTCTATGTTTAATGGCTTCCTGTTCAATACAGTATTGATAGAGAAATTCCTTGTCTCCCAGAAATTCTTCTCCGCGTTTGCGGGTCTTGTTTCTGCTTCTTCTGGAAAAGTAATTGGCAAGTCCTATACCAATATCGGGATGAATCCAGCTAAAAAGAAACTGGCATAAAGGATTGTGGAAGAATTTTCTAAGTAGTTTGAAAGTTTTCTCTCCGGGCCCCAGTGCATCTCCGTGTCCGATAAGGAATTCTTTGTCTCCGATGGTAAGTTCAATTGGATTTCTAAAAACAGGAATATTTAACTCGTCTGTAAAATAGTTAAAAATCCACATGTCGTGATTCCCTGTAAAAATGTATACCGGAATGCCTGTATCTGATAATTCAGCCAGTTTGCCCTGCAGTCTGATAAACCCTTTGGGAATAGCATGCCTGTATTCAAACCAGAAATCAAATAAATCTCCCAACAAATAAATAGCCTGTGCTTCGTTTCGGATAGATTCTAACCAGGCTACAATTTTCTTCTCTCGAAGAAGGCTTTCTTCTGCAGTAGGTACACCAAGATGAAAATCGGAAGCAAAAAATATTTTTTTTCCGGGGGAAAGAACTTTAATTACCTGTTTCATCAATTAAGAACAAAACAACTTCTTTTGAAGGTTGCTCTGGATTTGAAAAAGATTTTGATCCTGTTATTATGGAGATCAAAGATGGGAAATTTTTGGGATACTTTTCCTCCAAACGTTTTAATCCATCATTGAGTGAAGGTACAATCTGATCCATAAAAGCCAGGATCAGATGTACATTGGCGTGATAGTAAAGCGGTGATTGTATCTGTTGCTGATTGGATGAAACAATGATGCTTCCTGAATTGGCCAACAATACTTCGCAGCTGGATACAAACAGATTGTTGCCAGACAATTTTTCAATCTGTTTCTGACATTTCAATCCAAAATCCTCTGCCATCTCGCTTATCAGCGATTCGGTTGCATATAGACTACTATTTTTTTTCTGTCTGATAAATTGCAGAAAGGCAGTTTGAAAATGAACAGTAGACTCGCAATAGATAAAATTACCTCCTGCCTGTGTGAATTTTTCCGCAAACTCAATTTCCGGTTCTTCCGAAGGGCCGGGTGAATAGATAGGGGAGGAAAAGTCAGGAGTGCGAGCTGCTCCCTGAAAGGCAGAACTCGCACTCCTGATTTTATTGAAAATTTTGTCTTTTGATAAATTAAAGCCCATTTATTTTGGCTGATCTCCTTCTTCTTGTCTTACCGATTGTGACTCAGATTCTTGTTCTTTCTTCTTTTCCTGATCAGAAATTTTAGCTTTATGCTCGTCTTCAAGGTTCTTTAACGCATTGGTGTTCAAATCAACATTCCCATCCCCCGATACCTTTCTGTTGGTATAGGCCTGGTAAGTTGTTTCTCTTTCAAATGGTCTTTTCCCAATCAGCACTTCGAGGTCAGTCTGGAATATAATCTCCTTCTTCAGAAGCTCCTGAGCTATTAATTCAAGCTCTTTTCTTTTATCGATCAGAAGCTGCTTGGTTCTGTCGTAAGCTTCCTGAATAATTGCCCGTACTTCCTGGTCAATTGTTTCAGCGGTAGCTTCTGAATAGGGTTTGTTAAAAGAGTATTCGCTTTGTTTTGAATCGTAGAAGGAAATATTTCCGATTTTACTGTTCATACCGTACATGGTAACCATGCTGTAAGCCATTTTGGTGATTCTTTCCAGGTCACTAAGGGCTCCGGTAGATATTTTTCCGAAAACAATCTCCTCTGCCGCTCTTCCTCCAAGTGTCATACACATTTCGTCAAATAACTGCTCGGTGGTGTAAAGGAACTGCTCTTTGGGCAGATATTGTGCGTATCCCAGTGCGGCAACTCCTCTCGGTACGATACTTACTTTAACTAAAGGATCAGCATGTTCCAGGAACCATCCGGCTACAGCGTGTCCTGCTTCGTGGTACGCAACAATCTTTTTCTCTTCTGGAGAGATAATTTTATTTTTCTTTTCAAGACCACCTATGACGCGGTCAATAGCGTCCTGAAAATCATTCATGTCAATTTCATGTTTGTCTTTTCTTGCTGCAATTAGAGCCGCTTCGTTGCACACGTTGGCGATTTCAGCTCCTGCAAATCCAGGAGTCTGGGCCGCAAGTTTTTTAGCGTCAACATCCTTGGATAGTTTAAGAGGTTTCAAATGAACATTAAAGATTTGTTCTCTACCTACAATATCCGGTTTGTCAATGCTTATTTGTCTGTCAAAACGTCCTGGTCTTAAAAGAGCAGAGTCAAGAACATCAGGTCTGTTCGTAGCTGCCAGTATGATAACTCCTGAATCGGTAGAGAAACCATCCATCTCAACCAGGAGTGAGTTCAGAGTATTTTCCCGCTCATCGTTCGCTCCGGGAATTTGTCCTCTTCCACGTGAACGGCCAATAGCGTCGATTTCATCTATAAATATAATACAAGGCGCTTTTTCTTTAGCCTGTTTGAAAAGATCACGTACCCTGGCAGCTCCGACTCCCACAAACATTTCCACAAAGTCGGAACCTGAAAGGGAGAAGAATGGAACACCCGCCTCACCGGCAACTGCTTTGGCAAGTAACGTTTTACCTGTACCAGGAGGGCCTATAAGAAGTGCTCCTTTCGGAATTTTACCTCCAAGTTTAGTGAACTTAGTTGGGTTTTTTAGGAAGTCTACAATTTCTTTAACCTCTTCTTTTCCTTCTTCAAGGCCGGCAACGTCAGCAAAAGTAATTTTTACTTTGTTCTCGGCATCGAATAGAGCTGCTTTGGACTTCCCGATATTGAAGATCTGACCACCAGGCCCACCGGAAGTCATTCTCCTCATTAGGAACCAGAAGCCCAGAAGAATGAGGAATAACAATCCCCAGTTTACAAGGAATGTAGAAAAATCTGACCGTTCGTTATCTACTTCAAAAGCAGCTCTCTGATCTTTTGGCACCTTGCTGGCCAATTTGTCCATATCTTCCTCAAACTTGTCAACAGAGCTTATCTGAAATTGAAAGTGAGGACCCTGGGTCAGGGCAAATGGACCTCTTTGAGCAAACTTATCTTTATACTTTTCATTTTCAAGAGCTGTATCTTTAAGATATACCTCTACATATTTTCCATTTACGACCACTACCTTCTTGACATCATGGCTCAGGTACATGTCTTTGAACTTCTCTTTATTGATTTCAATAACAGAGTTGTTCTTGTTAAAGTAGGTAATACCGAATACCAGCAACAGCAGGATAATTATAACCCATATCTGATAATTAGGCTTTTGTGGTGATTTTGGAATGATCTTCTTCTTGGATTTATTATCAGTCATTGTGCTTATTATAAAAAAATTAATTAATCTTCAATATTAATGATTTTTGCGTCTCCCCAAAGCTCTTCGAGTCCATAAAATTGCCGTCTTTCCTGCTTAAAAACGTGTGCCACTACCTGCACATAATCCAGAAGAATCCACTCTTTGTTGGCCTTCCCCTCTTTTCTCCACGGATTTTGAGCTAAACCTTTATAAACTTCTTCTTCTATAGAGTCTGCTATAGCATCAATTTGGGTATCAGATCCTCCTGTGCAGATTATAAAATAATCAGCCACAGCATTCTTAATACTCTTTAAATCTATTATTGTTATATTAGTAGCCTTTTTTTCCTTCATCCCTGAAACGATCAGGTCTTTGAGCTCCTCTTTTTCCTTAACTATTTTTTCTTTCACTCTTAATTTAAAATTATTTTTGATCTCTTGTTCATTACAAATATATAAATACCTTGTACAATATTACAGCCAACACGCTTTTTATCGGAAAACCTTTGATTTACCTGCCATCTTGTCATTCGACCAATGACATTGCTGCTGATATGGTTCACCGGCCAGGCATTACGGAAGGTACCACCATTATTGCAAATTATCAGACCGCAGGCAAGGGGCAGAGAGGAAATTCCTGGGAGTCTCAAGAAGGAAAAAATCTAATGTTTTCTGTAATCTTAAAACCTTCCTTTCTTTCGCCTGCAGAGCAGTTCAATCTGAATATAGTAATATCTCTTTCGGTCTCTGAGCTTTTAACAACTTATCTTGGAAAAAAGGTCAAAGTAAAATGGCCGAATGATATTTTTTATGAGGATAAGAAAATTTGTGGAATTTTAATACAAAATTTTATTAAATCTTCCACTGTGGAAGCGTCAGTGGTCGGAATCGGAATAAACATTAATCAGATTGAGTTCTCACAGGGCAGGGCTACTTCTTTGGCAAAGATTCTTTCAAAAGAATTTGACAGAAACAAACTGTTGAATGAGTATCTGGTAATTTTGGAAAAAATGTACCTCAGGTTGAAATCCGGTGAATACAATTTTTTGAAAAAAAGCTATATAGAAGGACTCTATAAAAGAGAAGAAATTGCCTGGTACAGGGCTTCAGGGAATGTATTTCAGGGAAAAATTATAGGGATAGACCCTATTGGACAACTTTTGATAGAAGAAGGGGAAAAGCTACATGCATTCCAGTTTAAAGAAGTTGAATTTCTGGATTTGTCAGACAAATGATCCGGCTTTCGTTGAATTTGATAATCTTACTGGGTATATTTGCCTGATTTTGAAAAACTAATATAAACCTAATTAAATTGCAATCAGATGGTTGAAACGTATATTAAATACAAAGTAAAAGACATATCCCTGGCAGAATGGGGAAGAAAAGAAATTCTGTTGGCAGAAGCTGAAATGCCGGGGCTAATGGCTATAAGAAAGGAGTTCGGTCCTTCTAAACCTTTGAAAGGTGCCAGAATTGCAGGTTGTCTCCATATGACAATACAGACTGCTGTACTTATTGAAACTCTTGTAGAGCTAGGGGCTGAAGTAACATGGTCTTCCTGCAATATATTCTCCACTCAGGATCACGCTGCTGCCGCCATTGCTGCTGCTGGGATTTCTGTATATGCCTGGAAAGGTATGACTGAAGCAGAATTCGACTGGTGTATTGAGCAGACACTGTTTTTCGGAGAAGAGAGAAAACCGCTTAATATGATCCTGGATGATGGTGGAGACCTTACGAATATGGTATTGGACAAGTATCCTGAACTGGTAAAAGATATCCGGGGAATTTCTGAGGAAACTACCACAGGAGTATTGAGGTTGCATGAGCGAGTAAAGAAAGGAACGCTTCCGCTTCCGGCTATCAACGTTAACGATTCTGTTACAAAATCCAAGTTTGATAACAAATACGGCTGTAAAGAATCTCTGGTAGATGCCATCAGAAGAGCTACCGACATCATGATTGCAGGTAAAGTTGCTGTAGTGGCAGGCTATGGCGACGTTGGTAAAGGTTCTGCCCAGTCTTTAAGAGGGGCAGGGGCAAGAGTTATTGTAACTGAAATTGATCCTATCTGCGCACTTCAGGCAGCTATGGACGGATTTGAAGTGAAGAAAATGGATGATGCCGTAAAAAGAGCAGATATCATTGTTACAGCGACAGGAAACAAAGACATCATCGTGGGAAGACACTTCGAGTCAATGAAAGATAAAGCCATTGTTTGTAACATTGGACATTTTGACAACGAAATCGATATGGCCTGGTTGAATAAGAACTATGGCTCTACCAAAGATACTATCAAACCTCAGGTGGATAAATATACCATCAAGGGTAAAGATGTGATCGTACTTGCTGAGGGTAGACTTGTAAACCTAGGTTGCGCAACAGGGCACCCATCCTTTGTAATGTCTAACTCCTTTACGAACCAGACTCTGGCGCAGCTTGAACTATGGCAGAATTCATCCAAATATGAGAACAAGGTGTATACCTTGCCTAAGCATCTTGATGAAAAAGTTGCCAGCCTTCACCTTGCTAAAATTGGTGTGGAACTGGATGTGCTTACTCCGGAGCAGGCGAATTATATCGGTGTGCCGGTTGAAGGTCCTTTCAAATCGGATTCTTACAGATACTAAGACCAAAAATAAAAGCCCCGAACAGGGGCTTTTTAATTTTATTTCCAGCCATCAGCCGGGATATAAACTACTTTTTTCGTTTCGTAGAACTCTTCTTCAAAAAAGTCCTTTATATCTGTAACCTGGTAGGTTTTTACATTTTTTAGTTCTTCGGTAAGGTCTCCCCCTTTAAGGTAAAGAAGCCCATTGTCGAGGTCGTTAAAACTTCCTTTCAGATATTTACCTTTAGACCATTTGCCAATTTCATCAAGGGTCGTGACAGCGCGACTTACGACAAAATCGAATTTTTCAGGTATTTGTTCTGCCCTTGCTTGTCGGGCTTTTACATTTCGTAAGCCGGCTCCTGTACTGACTTCTTCCACCACTTTAATTTTTTTACCGATAGAATCTACCAGCAGGAAATCGGTTTCGGGGAAGTATATGGCCAAAGGAATTCCGGGAAAGCCACCTCCTGTACCAATGTCAAGTACGGTAGTCTGGGGCTTAAATTGAATCACTTTGGCAATTGCCAGCGAGTGGAGGATGTGGCGTTCATACAAAAGATCAATGTCTTTTCGGGATATAACATTGATCTTTTGATTCCATTCTTTATAAAGTTCTCCTATTTTTTCAAATTGAGTAATTTGATTGGGAGATAATTCTGGAAAGTATTTTTTTAGTAATTCCAACGGTTATATAGCGTCTTTTCTGTTTTTTACCAGGTCATACAGCAATTCTCTTGCTCTGTGCAGCTGGGCCTTTACTGTTCCTAGAGGCGCATCAATTTCGGCAGCAATCTCTTCATAAGAAAGCTCGTTGAAATACCTCAGCTTTACTAATACCTGATATTTTGGAGGAAGCTTTGTAACGATGGTCTGAATAATTTCAACTTTTTCAGATTTTATGGCCTCTTCCTGAGGGTTAAGGCTGGCATCTTTTATATCAATATCTACATTATCCCCATTGTCATCCTTAAAAGTATTGCTGATACTAAAAGTATCTAGCTTTTTCTTTCGGATAAAATCAATACAGTTGTTGGTTGCAATCCGGAAAAGCCAGGTACTGAAGGTAAATTCAGGGTTGAATTTTTTCAGATTTTTAAATGCTTTGGCAAATGCTTCAATGGTAAGATCTTCGGCGTCGTCAACATTTCTTACCATTTTAAGAATCATATGGTAAACAGGCTTTTTATACCTTTGCATTAATTCTGCGTAGGCTTTTTCATCTCCGCGCTCTTTGGCGAGCTCAATAAGTTGAAAATCTTTTTTAGCCTTTTCTGAAAATTGCTTATTACTTAAATCCATTTAACTTTTCTTGAAAATAAGGCAGATACGCCAACCAAAAGATAATTTAGATAATAAAAGAAATCTAAAATGGGGAACCAATACCATGCTAAGGAATCTTTTAGCTTTCGAGTTATCAAAACAAAATTAGAAATTATCAACAAAGTTCTCAAAATAAATACAATTATAATTATCTGATGAATACTTTTAAGATAAACCAATAACAGAAAGCTCGCATAAAATCCCAAATTTGCCATTACGAATATCCCTAAAATTAGTTTGCTTTTGGAGCTATAAAATTTCCCCGCCGACAAATGGCGAAGCTTCTGTAGGAACCATTGTTTGTAAGTTTTTTTGGGGATTGATAGTGTCTGACTACTCTCTTTTATTACTATTGCCGTCCTGGAATAAGGTGCAACTTCCTGTACAGTAAGATCGTCATCGCCTCCCTGTAGATTCCGATAGGTATCCAAAGCTTTTGCCTGTGCAAGGGTTTGTTTCCTGTAAGCTAGATTTCTACCTACTCCCATATAAGTCATTCCGGATAATGACAGGGAGAAGTATTGCATCGCAGTATAAACGGTTTCAAACCGTATTATTTTATTCAAAAAAGTATTTTCTTTTGAATATGGAGAATAGCCAAGAACCAGAGAAACTTCAGAGGTAAATTGTTCTACCATGTTTTTTACCCATAGATCTGATGCCGGAAGGCAGTCTGCGTCAGTGAGAAGGATAAGTTCGCCTTGTGCTGTATTGACCCCCTGTTTTAACGCAAACTTTTTACCATTCCACCCATCGGGCAACACTTCTATTTCAATAAATCTGAACCTCAAATCCTCAGAATAATGTTTTTCAACAAAGTCACGGGTGCCGTCAACAGACCGGTCACTAATGATAATAACCTCAAAGTCAGGGTAGTTTTGCGCTAAGAGCCTGGGAATAAGGTTTGTCAAATTATCTTTTTCATTTCTGGCACAGACAACTATGCTTACTTTGGGCTGTTCTTTGGATGGAGTAGAATCCTTGTAAACCCAAAGTCGGGAGAATATAAAAAGTATATAAACTGCCTGAACAATTGCGGATAGTATAAATAAAAGTGAAAGAATCCCCATCAGGCGAAAATTAAAAGTTAAAATTAATAAGATTTAAGATATTTTTGTGAATTGATTTAGCAAGAATGGTTTTTAAAATACACTCAACTGATAAAAACAGTAAGGCAAGGACGGGAACAATTCAAACAGCCCATGGAGAAATAAAAACTCCCATTTTTATGCCTGTGGGAACTGCCGGAACGGTCAAAAGTATCCACCAAAGGGAATTGGAATGCGATATAAACGCTCAAATTATATTAGGTAATACCTATCACTTATATTTACGACCTGGCTTGGAGGTGCTGTCGAAAGCAGGAGGGATTCATAAATTCAACGGATGGCACAGGCCTATCTTAACGGATAGCGGGGGGTACCAGGTCTACTCCTTGTCAGGTACAAGAAAAATTAAAGAAGAAGGGGTAACTTTCGCTTCGCATATCGATGGCAGTAAGCATACGTTTACTCCTGAAAATGTCATGGATATTCAGCGAGCCATCGGAGCAGATATTATCATGGCGTTTGATGAATGTACTCCTTATCCGTGTGAATACAGGTATGCAAAGAAATCCATGGAAATGACGCATCGGTGGTTGAAAAGATGCTGTGACAGATTTGATTCCACAGAGCCTCATTATGGATACCATCAGACCTTGTTTCCAATTGTTCAGGGAAGCTGTTTTAAAGATCTCAGACTGGCATCAGCCGAAAAAATTGCGTCGTTTGACAGGGAAGGAAATGCCATAGGTGGATTGTCCGTTGGGGAACCGGCGGAAATAATGTATGAAATGACGGAGATTGTATGCTCGGTAATTCCATGGGATAAGCCACGGTATCTCATGGGGGTTGGAACTCCGGCGAACCTTCTGGAGTCCATAGCACTGGGAATTGACATGTTTGACTGTGTGATGCCTACCCGAAATGCCAGAAACGGGATGATCTTTACCACAGAAGGAATAATTAATATTAAAAATGAGAAATGGAAAAACGACTTTTCAGAAATAGATCCGGGATTGCCGTCTTTCCTAAATAATTACTATACNAAAGCTTATCTCAGNCACCTGGTAGTTTCCAGGGAAATATTGGGTGCTCAGATTGCCTCATTGCAAAACCTCACTTTTTATCTTTGGTTGATGAACGAAGCCAGAACTAAGATTGAGGAAGGAACATTTGCTGAATGGAAAAACGTGATGGTTAAAAAAATAATGACTAGACTATAACCTGAATAACAGTGAAAATCATAGACAGATACATCTTAAAGAAATTTTTAAGTGCCTTCTTTTTTACGGTAATACTTTTAGTCGCAATTATTTGTGTTATTGATTTTACGGAGAAAAACGATGACTTCATTAACAGTCACGCCCCTTTTAACCTGATCGTGAAGTATTACCTGAACTTCGCTCCATACATTGCCAACATGCTTAGCCCCATTACAGTGTTTATTGCCACTGTATTTGTGACGGCAAAAATGGCCTCCCATACGGAGATTATTGCCATTTTAAATGGGGGGATCAGCTTTAGAAGAATGTTGCTTCCCTATTTAATGGGCTCCACTATGATTGCTGTGTTTATTTTTATCCTGATAGGCTGGCTTTTGCCTAAGGCCAATAAGGAGCGTGTGGCATTTGAAAATGTCTATGTTAAAGACCAGTATTTTTATGAAGGTAGAAATGTGCATCTCAAAATAGCTCCCGAGACTTATGTTTACATGGAAAGCTATAACAATCAGATCAACACGGGCTATCAGTTTACATTAGAAACAATTGATGGCAAAGACCTGATTAGTAAACTGAAGGCTATGAGAATTACCTGGATGCCGGGAAAAAATAAGTGGGAACTGGAGAATTATATGATTCGGTCTTTTAAAAATGGCAAAGAATCCATTCAGTTTGGAGTTCGCACAGATACAACCATCAATCTATATCCAAAAGATTTTGAAAGTACTTACCTGCTTCACGAAACATTTACGCTCCCTGAGCTTAAGGCCTACATACAAGAGCTTAGAGATAAAGGAGTAGAAAGTGTTGCGGTGTATGAAATAGAAATGTATGAGCGGTACACGTATCCTTTTGCTATTATTATTCTTACTGTTATAGGTGTAGTGGTTTCAGCCAGAAAGACCAGGGAAGGAGCTGGTTTTCAGATTGCATTTGGCTTCTTATTAGCGTTTATCTATATCATATTTGTGATAATGAGTCGCAGTATAGCCAATGCAGGGACACTAAGTCCTTTGATGGCTGCATGGCTCCCCAATCTGATTTTTGCTTCAATCGGCTTTATTATGTATAAAACACTGCCGAGGTAATCAAAAGGAAAAAGCAAAGGTCCTGCATCCTGACAGGGGTAATGTAGCCAGGCCTTTGTTATCAGGAAATATTCCGAACATCGTGGAGCCACTGCCACTCATGGAGGCATAAACTGCACCATGTGCATAGAGTTGTTCTTTTATATCTCTGAGCATGGGATAGATTTCAAAGACAGAGTCCTCAAAATCATTGTTAAGACTGATTTTCCATTGATGGATATCTTTCTGTACAATATCTTCAACAGGGAGGAGAGGTGTTTTGGGAACAACTTTGCTGTATGCTTCTTTGGTAGAAACTCCGAACGGCGGAAAAACCAATAGCCCAAAATAACCCTCTAAAGAGAGCGTAACAGGGAAAAAAACATTGCCTTTTTCTTTACCAATAACGGCTTTATTGTTGATAAAGAATGGACAGTCACTTCCGATTGGAGATACGATTTCTTCCATTTCCTTAGTAGTAAGGTCCAGTTGAAACAACTCATTAAGGAGCTTAACGGTAAAAGCGGCATCAGAAGAACCTCCGCCCAATCCGGCCCCCATGGGAATGGCCTTATGCAGGTGAATCTTAACTGTCCCGATGCCATATTTTTTCTGCACAGCCCTATATGCCTTTATAACTAAATTGTCTTCTCCGGTAGAACTTTCTATTCCTGAGTGTGTGAATTCAAACAAATCGGAATGGATAATCTCCAGGGAATCAAAAATTTTAACAGGATAAAAACAGGTTTCAAGATTGTGAAAACCATCGGGTCTTTTAGAGACTATGTTTAATCCGAGATTAATTTTGGCATTAGGGAAAGCAATCATTAACTAAATTGAAGCTATTTTTGACAGCAAAAATAGAAAAAACGCTTAAAATTCATTAGACCGGGAAATAACAATGTATCAAAGGATTTTTAAACCAGTATTGGATGTGACCTTTTCTTTTTTGGCTCTAATGCTTTTTTGGCCCTTGTTTTTATTCATTGCAACATTGATATTGGTCTTTAATACCGGTCCTGTGTTTTATCTACAGGATCGTGCGGGGTATAAAGGACGGCCTTTTAAGATAATAAAATTCAGAACCAGGCATAATGTGGCTAATGAAGAGATCCCGGATCTTACCTTTATCGGTAAAATTCTGAGACGAACCAGCCTCGATGAGTTGCCTCAATTGATAAATGTACTGAAGGGAGATATGAGTCTTATAGGCCCCAGGCCATTGTTGCTTGAGTACCTGCCTCTCTATAATGAAGAGCAGGCGAAGCGACACAATGTAAAACCGGGCATTACCGGCTGGGCTCAGGTAAATGGCAGAAACGCTATCGGATGGCAAAGGAAGTTTGAACTGGATATTTATTATGTTCGACACTGTTCTTTCCTTTTGGATCTAAAGATTGCTTTTATGACAATTGGAAGAATAATCTCCGGATATGGAGTAAACAGTGCTTCCGGAGAATCGGTCGAAAAATTTAAAGGGAATAATTAGAGATATGTTAGTATACGGTACTGATAGTTTTGCAAAAATAGTAAGAGAGTGTGCCAATGCTTCCGGAACGGATGTAAAGGGCTTTTTTAGCAATAATGATAATCAGGAGTTGAAATTAGAGAATGTTTCCATTATTGGTCCCTACTCTAGAGAGGTTCAACCGGAGGAGCCTGTATTGATTGCTGTCGAAGATAACTTAATTCGGAAAACGCTTGTCCCTGGCATAGGACATAAATTTGCCTCTGTCATCCACCCTCATGCGATATTGTCCCGTTACTTCAGTCATGAGGAAGGTTGTATAATCTTCCAGGGGGTAGTGATCCAGGCAGGAACAACCCTTGGAAAGCACTGTATCATTAATACAGGAGTAAAACTAGATTATGATTGTAGTATCGGAGATTTCGTTTCCATCGCTTCCGGTGCGATTATTGGAGGAGATGTGTCTATTGGGGAAGGGGTGGCTGTTGGTCCCGGTGCAATTGTATCGCCTAAAGTAAAAATTGGTAAATGGTCCGTAATCTCTGCTGGAGCCGTCGTTACGGAAGACGTTCCGGAATATGTTGTCGTAGAGGGGATTCCTGCCAAAATAGTAAAAAAACTTACCCAAACCGTGTAAATATGGTTTGGGGAATCATCCCGAAGAGCTTCTTCATTTTATTCTAAATCCCGGATAGGCTTTTCCCGTACATCAAAATACTGTAATTTTAATTACGCTTAAAGTATAGTAGTTTGATTGACGCTTTTCTATGAAAAAATTTTTCTTTCTGTGGAGTATAGTTCTTATTTCCTTTCAATTTTCTTTTTCCTCAACAATTAAAGAAGACGATTTTGCAAAAATTGATAAAGATTTAAACAAAGGTGAATATAAACTGGCCCTTCGAAAGGCTAAAAATCTTCTCGGAAAATACTCTGAAAATAGTGATAATCTGACGGTTGCCAGGATAAACTTTAAACTGGCCAAAGTATACGATGCTCTTGGAAGATTTGAAGAATATAAAAAAAGTGCGGATGCCGGAGCCGCAAATTTTGCCAAAGCAGAGAAGAAAGATACCATTTTTTATCTCTATACCTGTATTGAAGGGATTGCCGCTTATTCAGAATACGGCGAGTATGTAAAAGCTTTGCCCCTGCTAGAATCGGCTAAACAGCTTTTAGATGATAAAGATCATCTCCGTGGCGTCAAAGCAGATTTGTTTGAAAAGGAAATTCTGTTGCTTTTCAAAATGGGGTATTACAAAAAAGCGGAAGAATATTCAGCCGATTTAATAAAAATTCGGAAAAATATTCTCGACAAACCTTTCGGCGGGAAAAAGAAATGGAGTACAAAGGAACTTAAAGAAAAGAAATCAGACCTTGCCAGAGCCGTAAATCTTCTAAGTGAAATTAAAATTACCAATTCAGACCTGTATCATGCAGACTCTCTTCTCGATGCAAATTTAAAGTGGATACCCTCCGGTCCTGGTAAGAAAAGAATTGAATTTTCCAGAGCGCTCTTTTAAAAGGATCTGTATATGAAATAAAGGGGGAAGCTTCAAAGGCCGGGGCACACTATGCCAAAGCACTGAAAAGATCCTACAAAAGTAAAGATGTCCGATATAAATTGCATAGCAAGGAGGCCCTTGCTTGTCATGAAAAACTGATCCCGGCACTGAAAAAGGCAGGGCGCAGCAGAAAGTCCAGTAAGCGGGAAAAACAGCTGGAAGCCCGAATCAAGAGATATTATGGAAAGGATAGTTATGCGTATGGAACTACGCAACTGATCTTGGCCGACCGGTATTATCGCGAGAAAGATTATTCCAGAGCCCAGACCAGATTTCAGAATCTCTTAAAGGATACAAAATACTTTCCTGAGAATCATGTAAAAAGAATAGACATTCTTTGCCGATTGTATCGTTCGCAGATTGAAAATGAGGATTTTTTGAATGCAGAGGCAACTTTAAAGGAAATTTCGCAGGTAACGTTAAAAACATCCGGAATAGATGCTCCCGTTTACCATTTTGGCTTATTAGAGGAAGCGAAGTACATAGTCAGCTATGGTGCGCAATTTTCAAGAGCAGAGGAAATTTTTTCGTCCAGTCTTCAGAATATTTTGGAAAAAGAGGTTCCACACAGCAATCTTCAATACATTGAAGGTTTGTACAGCAAGGCGAAGTTATGCCAGTACAGAGATCGTTACGAAGATGCTTTGAATACATTACAGCAGGTGAAAGCTTCGATAGAAATGAATTATGGAAGCACTTCTGATCACTATGCAATAGCTTTGGAAAAATATGCCTCGCTTCAGCTTGCTTTAGGTCAGTACAATGAAGCAGAAGAGACTATTAACAAGGCACTGAATTACTATAGCACACAAAAAAACAACGACAGAAGTAGTGGATATGCCCAATGCCTGGAAACCCTTTCCAGGTTTTATATAATACAGGGAAAGTTCAGGGATGCAGAGAGAGCGGTTAAAAAGGCGATTAAGATCACCAAAAATCTGAATGGCAATGAAAAGGTGTCAACTATTTCAGATGAGTTTATAAACTTAAATATCCTTACTGGAAAATATGCAGCCACCGAAAAGGCGCTTCTGGAAATATTAAAGATTAGGGAGTCTAAATTTGGAGGATCGCATCGCAGTCTCATAGTCCCATTAAATCAACTGGCCAGCCTTTATCTTATCACTGGGGATTATACCAATGCAGAAAAACTGGTCCGGAAAGCCTACAAGATCAGTGAAGATATTTTTGGCTCGAAGTCTTCTGTTCATGCCGAGAATATAAAGTTGCTGGTTAAAATATATACTGCAATAGGAGACTATGATAAAGCAGAAGAAGCAGGCAACAAAGCTTTAGCAATTCAACAAGTCTGTTATGGAAAGAATCATTTACAGGTAGCATTAACATTGAATGAACTGGCTACGGTAAAGTTCTACGGTAACCCTCACGATGCAGAGGCAGAAAAGTTATTTAACCGGGCAATGAGTATAATCAAAACCTTTTTTTTTTTTGCCATGTACTACATTGAAAACGGAAAAAGTAAACAGGCAGGAGAGTTTCTTGACAATGCCAATAAAATCTGGATAACGAAGCTGGGACAGGTAAATATCCATTCTGCAGAGGCCGCCTTTACCAGGGGAACCTTTTATTCAAAAGAAGGAAAGTATTTAGAGGCAAAAGCTTCTTTTACTACCAGTAAAAGTCTTTATGAGAGAATTTTTGACAGCGAACATCCGGACTATGTAAAGGCCCTTAGCAAAGAAGGGCAAATGCTATATATATTAAATGATTACAAAGCTGCAATAAGATGCCTTGATGAAACAACGATTGCGGATTTGAAATTCATCCGGAAATATTTTCCTTCATTAAGCGACAGACAAAAAAACAGGTACTGGAATCTGATCAAAGACGACTTTGAGTTTTATAATACCCTCGCTATAAAGTTTTCAAAAGACACTCCTGAGCTGCTCGAAAACGTGTACAATTTTAATCTGCAAACGAAAGCAATTTTATTAAACTCCTCCATTAAGGTAAAAGAGAGAATTCTCAGCAGCAATGATCAGGAGTTGATTAAAAGCTTTGAAAGTTGGATAGAAAAGAAAGAGTTTTTGACCTCTGCTTTGTCAATGAATGCAGAACAATTAAAGGAAAATGGGATAGATGTAAAGCTCCTGGAAAAGGAAATAGAAATACTTGAAAAGGAGTTGAGCGAAAAATCAGAGTCGTTTCAGGTAAATTATGAAAAATCCGATGTAGACTGGAAGCAGGTACGAAATCTCCTAAAGCCTGGAGAATATGCGTTGGAAATAGTACGGTTCAGGTATTTTGATAAAGGGTTTTCAGATTCTGTCATCTATGCTGGGTTACTGCTCACAAAAGAATCAAAAGGACCTGAACTGGTGCTTATTCCCAATGGGAATGAATTGGAAAAAAGGTATCTGAACTATTACAGAAATTGCATTAAACTAAATGTGGAGGATCTGTTTTCTTATGAAAAATTCTGGAAACCATTTAGCAATCTGATCGTCCAAAATTCCACCGTTTATCTTTCCGGAGATGGCGTCTACAACCAGATTAATCTGGAAACAATCTGCGCCCCGGATAAAACCTATTTGCTGGATCGGTATGACATTGTCCTTATTAGCAATACCAGGGATTTGATAAAAGCCAAAAAGAATAAATCTGTGAAAAAGCAAAAGGGTTTGGCCGAATCTTCTAATAAGATAAAGTTATTCGGCAATCCTACCTATTATGATGACTTTGATACAGGAAAGACGAGTGGAGCTCAATCCTTTAAAACAGCTTTTGGCTTAGCTGAAGGAAAGAAAATACCCCAGCTACCAGGAGCAGAAGGAGAAATTCGGCACCTCAATGCATTAATGGCAAAAAATGGCTGGGAAACAGAGGCCTATTTAAATAATGATGCCACAGAAAGCAATCTCAAGGCAGTAAAAGATCCAAAAGTCTTTCATATTGCCACCCATGGTTTTTTTATGGAAGATATGGATAGCGATTACCATGATAACTATTTGGATAAAAACCTGCAAAATCCCTTGTTACGTGCTGGATTACTTTTAAAGAACGGAGGTGCTCTCCTCGAAAAAGCAAATTTATATGAACTGAACTCAGAGGATGGGGTTTTAACAGCATACGAGGCAATGAATCTGTATCTGGATCACACAGATTTAGTTGTATTGAGTGCCTGTGAAACCGGAGTTGGAAAGGTACAGCTGGGAGAAGGGGTCTGGGGATTACAGAGAGCATTTTTGATTGCTGGAGCTAATTCTGTAATAATGAGCTTGTTTAAAGTTTCGGATGAGGTAACCAAAGAGCTAATGACCGTTTTTTATGATAAATGGCTCACAACAGGATTAAAAAGAAAGTCGCTTTTAGAAGCCAAGAGATACATTAAAGAAAAGTATAACGATCCGATCTATTGGGGAGCATTTGTTATGATTGGGGTGGATGAAAAATAATTTTCGCTTCGTATTATATCTGGTATGTTTGTAATTTATTGAAAATCAAGGTTATTGGCTTGGTAATTGTCCCGTTAAACCAGATTTTTAAAAAAAATATAAAATATAGTTTTTGCAAAAGATTCTAATTTCCGTATCTTTGCCCTTCCAAAAAAAATAAGGGATTTAATTCTTTTTAAGTAAATGCCTACTATACAACAATTAGTAAGAAAAGGTAGAGAGAAACTGACCTCTAAATCTAAATCTCCCGCGTTGGATTCGTGTCCACAAAGAAGGGGAGTATGTACAAGGGTATACACCACCACTCCAAAGAAGCCAAACTCGGCGATGAGAAAAGTTGCCAGGGTAAGGTTGACCAACGGAAAGGAAGTTAACGCCTATATTCCGGGAGAAGGACATAACCTGCAGGAGCACTCTATAGTGTTAATCAGAGGTGGAAGGGTAAAAGACTTACCAGGAGTAAGATATCACATTGTAAGAGGAGCCCTTGATACCGCTGGTGTAAACGGAAGATTACAATCAAGATCAAAATACGGAGCTAAAAGACCTAAACCAGGTGCTGCTGCTAAAACACCTGCTGCTAAAGGTAAAAAGAAATAATACGTTATGAGAAAGGCGAAACCTAAAAAGAGATACCTACTACCTGATCCTAAGTTCAGGGATACAATGGTAACTAAATTTGTTAACTCTCTGATGTATGATGGAAAGAAAAGTATCGCTTATGATATTTTTTATTCTGCATGCGATTTGGTAGAGAGCAGAACAAAGGAAAACGGACTGGAAGTTTGGAGAAGAGCTTTGAATAATGTAAGTCCACATGTTGAAGTAAAAAGCCGCCGTGTGGGTGGTGCTACTTTTCAGGTGCCTACTGAAGTAAGACCAGATAGAAAAGTTGCATTAGGGATGAAATGGCTTATTCAGTATGCGAGAGGAAGAGGCGAAAAAACCATGATTGAGCGTCTGGCTGGTGAAATCATTGCTGCGTCTAAAGGTGAAGGCGCTGCTGTTAAGAAGAAAGACGATACGCACAGAATGGCAGAAGCGAACAGAGCATTTTCACATTTTAGAATATAATTTTCTGCAAAATTAAATGGCACGCGATTTAAGATATACAAGAAATATAGGTATAGCGGCACACATTGATGCTGGAAAAACCACAACAAGTGAGCGTATACTTTACTATGCGGGTGTGAGCCACAGATTGGGAGAAGTGCATGATGGTGCGGCTACGATGGACTGGATGGCTCAGGAACAGGAAAGAGGTATCACTATTACTTCTGCAGCAACTACAGTAAACTGGAGTTATAAAGGTCAGAAGTATCATGTAAACCTTATAGATACTCCTGGTCACGTGGACTTTACCGTAGAGGTAAACCGTTCACTTCGTATTTTGGATGGGTTGGTGTTTTTGTTTAGTGCGGTAGACGGGGTTGAACCTCAGTCTGAAACAAACTGGCGCTTGGCAAACAATTATAATGTACCTCGTATCGGTTTTGTAAACAAAATGGATAGAGCGGGTGCAGATTTCCTTAATGTTTGCAAGCAGGTTAAAGAAATACTGGGTAGCCATGCATTACCACTTCAATTACCAATTGGTTCTGAAGATACATTCAAAGGCGTAGTTGATCTTGTAAACTTCCGTGGTATTCAGTGGAATGAGCATGATAAAGGAATGACATTTGTTGAAATTCCTATTCCTGCTGACTTAGAAGAAGAGGCTAAATTTTACAGAGAGCAATTACTTGAAGCTGTTGCTGAGTTTGATGAATCACTCATGGAAAAATATTTCGATGATCCATCAAGCATCACTGAAGAGGAAATTCTTACTGCTTTGAGAAAAGCTGTAATTGCGATGAAAGTAGTTCCAATGCTTTGCGGTTCTTCCTTTAAAAATAAAGGAGTGCAAACAATGTTGGACTATGTAATGGCTCTTTTGCCTTCTCCTCTAGACAAAGAAAATATAAAAGGTACTGACCCTGACACAGGAAATGAAGTATCACGTAAGCCAGATGAAAAAGAACCTTTCACTGCACTTGCGTTTAAAATAGCCACTGACCCATATGTAGGTCGTTTGTGCTTCATTAGAGCTTATTCCGGAGTATTGGAGTCTGGATCGTATGTATACAATTCAAGATCCGGAAATAAAGAGCGTATATCTCGTGTTTTCCAGATGCACGCTAATAAACAAAATCAGATAGAACGATTAGGAGCTGGAGATATCGGAGCAGTTGTCGGCTTTAAAGATATTAAAACCGGAGATACACTTTGTGATGAAAAATCAAAAATTGTTCTAGAATCAATGACCTTCCCAGAACCAGTTATTGGTTATGCTATTGAGCCTAAAACTCAGGCAGACGTTGATAAAATGGGTATGGCGATTGCCAAACTGGTTGAAGAAGATCCTACTCTTCATGTTTCAACCGATCAGGAAACAGGTCAGACGATATTGAGAGGAATGGGAGAGCTTCACCTTGAAATTATCATCGACAGATTGAAGAGAGAGTTCAAGGTAGAAGTAAATCAAGGTGCTCCTCAGGTAGCTTACAAAGAAGCTCTTACTAAAAACTTCGAACACAGAGAAGTTTATAAGAAGCAGACTGGTGGTAAAGGTAAATTTGCTGATATCGTATTTGAAATAGGTCCAAGACAGGATGATAAAGCCGGTCTTGAGTTTGTGAATGAAATCGTTGGTGGTGTGATTCCAAAAGAATTTATCGCGCCAATTGAGAAAGGTTTCAGAGAGGCAATGAACAATGGACCTTTAGCAGGCTATCCTGTAGAAGCTATGCGCGTAAGGTTGTTCCACGGATCATTCCACGATGTCGATTCAGATGCATTGTCGTTTGAACTTGCTGCAAGGGGTGGTTTCAGAGAGGCTGCTAAAAATGCCGGACCTAAGTTAATGGAACCAATCATGAGCGTAGAAGTTGTTTGTCCTGATGAGTATATGGGACCAATAACAGGTGATTTGAACAGAAGAAGAGGTATCATGAAAGGAATGGATTCGAAAGTAGCTGGACAGGTTATCAAAGCTGATGTACCGTTAGCTGAACTTTTCGGATACGTAACAGACCTAAGAACAATCTCCTCTGGTCGTGCTACCGCAACAATTACATTCTCTCATTATGAATTTGTTCCTAATAACTTAGCGGAATCTATTATAGCAAAAGTAAAAGGAGCAGCAGTAACGAAATAATTTTATGAATCAGAAGATAAGAATTAAATTAAAATCTTACGATCACAATCTTGTGGATAAATCCTCTGAGAAGATTGTGAAGGCAGTAAAAGCAACTGGAGCGGTTGTAAGTGGTCCAATTCCTCTTCCAACAGAGAAAGAAATCTTTACTGTTCTTAGATCTCCACACGTAAGCAAAAAGTCTCGTGAGCAGTTTCAGCTTTGCACCTACAAAAGACTTGTAGATATTTATTCTACAAGTACCAAAACAGTAGATGCTCTAATGAAATTGGAGTTGCCTAGCGGAGTTGATGTTGAGATCAAAGTCTGATTTAGATATAGAAGGTACTATGAAAAGGACCAATAGTTATAATATTGGTTCTTTTTTTTCCCCTCCAATACCCATTTTTAAAAATATTGTTCAAAACAAATTTGCTGGGAATTTAAATTTTGTTAACTTTGCAGTCCGTTTTTAGAAATACTAAGAAGTTAACGGAAAGAGTCCTTAGATTAAGAAATAAAGCGACAAGAAAATGTCAGGGATTATAGGTAAAAAAATAGGCATGACGAGCATCTATCAAGATGGTAAATTCATTGGTGTTACCTTGGTAGAAGCTGGTCCTTGTGTAGTAACTCAGGTTAAAACTGTTGAGAAAGACGGTTATTCTGCAGTTCAGTTAGCATACGGAGATAAGAAGGAAAAAAATACTCCAGCTGCTTTGTTAGGACATTTTAAGAAAGCAGGTACTACGCCTAAAAGTAAATTAGTTGAATTTAAAGAATTTGAAAAAGCTTTAAATCTAGGAGATTCCATAGCTGCTGCGGATGTTTTTGCTGAAGGAGACTTTGTTGATGCTATTGGAACATCAAAAGGTAAAGGTTTTCAAGGTGTTGTTAAACGTCACGGCTTTTCAGGAGTTGGAGGACAAACTCACGGTCAGCACAACAGACAAAGACACCCAGGTTCTGTAGGAGCATGTTCTTTCCCTTCCAGAGTATTTAAAGGTATGAGAATGGCCGGTAGAACAGGAGGAAATAGAGTTAAAATTCAAAACCTTAGAATAGAAAAAATTTATCCGGAGAAAAACCTTCTTCTTGTTAGTGGTTCTATACCCGGCGCTAAAAATTCATTCGTAATTCTGGAGAAATAACAATGGAACTTTCTGTAGTAAATAATAAAGGAAAAGATACTGGTAGAAAAGTTATTTTATCAGATAATATATTTGCAGCTGAGATCAACGATCACGCAATATATCTTGATGTAAAGCAATTCCTCGCAAATCAGCGTCAGGGAACTCACAAGACAAAAGAAAGAGCTGAAGTTGCTTTCTCAACCAAAAAGCTTAAAAAACAAAAAGGAACAGGGGGAGCTAGATCAGGTAGTAGAAAATCTCCAGTTTTTGTTGGAGGGGGTACTATCTTCGGACCTAAGCCAAGAGATTATAGATTTAAGCTGAATAAAAAGCTGAAAACACTTGCTAGAAGATCTGCTCTTACTTATAAAGCTAAGTTTAACAATATAGCGGTTTTAGAGAACCTGACATTCGATCAGCCTAAAACTAAAAACTATATAGAGCTATTAAACAACCTTAGCTTAAGCGACAAAAAGACTCTTTTAGTTCTTGGAGAGGCTAACAAGAATGTTTACCTGTCGAGCAGAAATTTAAAAAATGCAAAAGTTATAACTTATGATCAATTAAGAACTTTTGATGTTCTTAAAGCTGATAAAGTTGTTCTTACAGAAAGTTCAGTTGCGAAATTAGAAGAATTACTGGGTTAATATGAAAAATATTTTAATTAAACCCCTTGTAACTGAAAAAGTTACAGTCCTTAATGAAAAAGGAAAATATGGGTTTGTTGTAGATAAATCTGCTAATAAAATCCAGATTAAGCAGGCTGTTGAGAAACAGTATGGTGTTAATGTTGAAGAAGTTAAGACATTAATTGCGCCTGGAAAGAAGAAAACAAGATATACCAAAGCTGGAATATTATCTGGTAAAACTTCTTCTTATAAGAAAGCAATTGTGAAGGTTGCTGAAGGTGAAATTATTGATTTTTACGGAGGACTATAGAATATAATTAAGATGGCTGTTAAAAAATTCAGACCCATAACTCCAGGAACTAGATTTAGAGTCGGTTCTACTTTCGAAGAAATTACTACTGATGTTCCTGAAAAGTCTCTTTTAACTACGATTAAAAGAAGTGGAGGTAGAAATAACTCCGGAAAAATGACCATGAGATACATTGGTGGTGGTCATAAGAAACAGTACAGAATAATTGACTTTAAAAGAGATAAAAATAATATTCCAGCTACTGTAAAGTCAATCGAGTACGATCCAAACAGAAGTGCGAGAATTGCTTTACTTTATTATGCAGATGGAGAGAAGAGATATATCCTTGCTCCAGATGGATTGAAAGTTGGTACTAAAGTAATATCTGGTAAAGGTGTTCCTCCTGAAGTTGGAAACAGCCTTGCACTTTCAGATATTCCATTAGGTACTATCATTCACAACGTTGAGCTTAAAAAAGGTAAAGGTGGAGCGTTGGCAAGAAGCGCAGGTACTTATGCTCAATTAGTTGCAAGAGAAGGTAAATATGCAACTGTTAAGTTACCTTCAGGAGAAATGAGACTTGTTCTTTCTGAGTGTGCTGCTACAGTTGGATCAGTTTCTAACCAGGAGCACATGAACCTTTCTGCTGGTAAAGCAGGTAGATCAAGATGGTTGGGAATCAGACCAAGAACCAGAGGTGTTGCAATGAACCCGGTAGATCACCCAATGGGAGGTGGTGAAGGTAGAGCTTCAGGAGGTCATCCAAGATCAAGAAAAGGACTTCTGGCTAAAGGTAAGAAGACTAGAAATAATAATAAATATTCCAAGGATCTAATTGTTTCAAGGAGAAAATAAAGGCTAAACGATGGGACGTTCTCTAAAAAAAGGGCCATATATTGATTTTCGTCTGGATAAGAAAGTTCAGGCAATGAATGAATCAGGTAAAAAATCAGTTATCAAAACTTGGTCTCGCAGATCAATGATTTCTCCTGATTTTGTAGGCCATACATTTGCAGTTCATAACGGTAATAAATTTATACCTGTTTATGTAACAGAAAATATGGTAGGACATAAGCTGGGTGAATTTGCACCTACTCGTAACTTTAGAGGTCACACAGCTAAAAAAGACAAAGGTAAAAAATAATTATGGAAGCAACTGTTAAACAAAGAAGATCTGTAGTTAAAAAGAAAAAGAAGGAGGCAGCTTTAAAGGCTTCTTTTGATGGATCTGTAGTTGCGAAACTACGCAATGTTCCAACGTCTCCTAGAAAAATGAGATTAGTTGCTGACTTAGTTAGAGGTATTAAAGCAAATGCTGCTTTGGCATTGTTAAAATACCAACCTCAGTCTGGTGCTAGAAAAATTGAGAAATTATTGTTATCTGCTATATCTGACTGGCAAATTAAGTATCCTAATGAAAGACTTGAAGATGCTGATTTGGTGGTAAAGGATATCTTTGTTGATGGTGGAAGAATTCTAAAGAGATTACGTCCAGCTCCACAAGGAAGAGCTCATAGAATTAGAAAAAGATCTAATCATATAACACTTGTTTTAGCTAGTCTTAATGGTGTATCATCTCCGGTTGCGGAAGTAACTAAAGAAGAGACTAAGACTAAATCAGTTGAGGGAGAAAAAAAAGAAGCAAAAGCTAAAACTCCTAAAGCTAAAAGTGCCGCAAAAACTGAAGTTAAAAAAGCTACCAAAAAATCCGAAAAGTAATAAACATGGGACAGAAAGTTAACCCTACTGGTTTGAGATTAGGAATCGTTAAAGGTTGGGATTCTAATTGGTATGGAGGCAAAACCTTCTCTGATAAGTTGGTTGAAGATGAGAAAATCAGAAAATATGTTTTTGCCAGAATTCCTAAAGGTGGTATTTCTAAGATCATCATCGAAAGAACTCTAAAGAGAATTACACTTACTATAAATACTGCTCGTCCAGGTGTTGTTATCGGTAAAGGTGGTGCTGAAGTAGACAAAATAAAAGAAGAGCTTAAAAAAGTTACAGGTAAAGATGTTCAAATTAACATCTTTGAAATAAAAAGACCTGAACTTGATGCGAAACTGGTAGGTGAATCCATAGCGCAACAATTACAAGCTAGGATTTCTTACAGAAGAGCTATGAAACAAGCAATTGCTTCTACTATGAGAGTGGGTGCACAAGGTATTAAAATTAAACTTGGTGGCCGTCTTGGTGGAGCAGAAATGGCTCGTAACGAGCAATATAAAGAAGGTAGAATTCCTCTTCATACATTAAGAGCGGATATAGATTATGCTGTATCAGAAGCTTTAACTGTATACGGAAAGATAGGTATTAAGGTTTGGATTTTCAAAGGAGAGGTTTTCGGAAAAAGAGATTTATCTCCTAACGTAGGACTTGCTAGTTCATCAGCAGGTGCTCCTTCCGAAGGTAATGCACCACAGGGTAGAGGAGGAAAGAAGAAGTCCGAAGGTGGACCTAAAAGAAAAAGAAAATAACAAGAAGTTTTTACTGCAATAGTAAAGAGTTGGTTAGGCAACTGTAAAAGTTTAAAAGAATGTTACAGCCAAAAAGAACAAAATTTAGGAAGCAACAAAAGGGTAGAATCAAAGGGATTGCGACAAGAGGATACAGTATTGAATTCGGATCTTTTGCAATCAAGGCTTTGGAGCCTGGTATGATTACCAGCCGTCAGTTAGAGGCTGCTCGTATTGCGATGACGAGAGCAATGAAAAGAGAAGGGCAAGTTTGGATCAGAATATTTCCAGATAAACCAATAACCAAGAAGCCAGCTGAGGTTCGTATGGGTAAAGGTAAAGGAGCTCCTGAATATTGGGTGGCTGTAATTAAGCCAGGAACTATTCTTTTCGAATCATCAGGTATTTCGAAAGAAGCTGCTATGGAATCTTTAAGACTTGCAGCTCAAAAACTACCAGTAAAAACTAAATTTGTTGTTCGTCCAGATTACGAAGGTTAATTCAATGAAAACTTCAGATATTAAAGCTCTAAACGCTGCTGATTTAAAGAGTAGAATTGCTGCTGAGCAGGAGGCTCTTGCAAAATTGAAATTTGCACATGCTATCTCTCCGATTGAAAATCCTATGAAGATTAGGGAGGCAAAAAAATTAATAGCTCGTCTTCAGACAGCTTTGAGTGAAAAGATTAAATCTAATTCCTAATCCTAATCTTTAGATTATTATGGAGCAAAGAAATTTTAGAAAAGAGAGAATTGGTAAAGTCGTTAGCAACAAAATGACTAAATCAATTACAGTAGCTGTAGAAAGAAAAGTTAAGCATGCTAAATATGGTAAGTTCTTAAATAAGACTACCAAATTTATGGCTCATGACGAAAAAAATGAATGCGGTATCGGTGATACTGTTAAGATCATGGAAACACGTCCGCTGAGCAAATTAAAAAGATGGAGATTAGTTGAAATTATTGAAAAGGCGAAATAACCATGATACAGCAGGAATCAAGATTAAATGTAGCTGATAATAGCGGAGCTAAAGAAGTATTAGTTATTAGAGTTTTGGGTGGAACAAAAAAGAAATATGCTTCCATTGGCGATAAAGTAGTAGTAACTGTAAAACATGCACTTTCGTCTAGCAATTTGAAAAAAGGAACAGTTTCTAAGGCTGTTATAGTTAGAACCAAAAAAGAAGTTAGAAGGGGAGATGGTTCTTATATCAGATTCTCTGACAATGCGGTTGTTTTGTTAAATAACAACGATGAGCCAAGAGGAACTCGTATCTTCGGTCCAGTCGCTAGAGAACTAAGAGAGAAACAGTTTATGAAGATTGTATCACTTGCTCCTGAAGTATTATAATATTATGGCAACTACGAATAAAAAATTACATATAAAAAGGGGTGATACTGTTAAAGTTATCGCAGGCGATTTCCGCGGTAAAACAGGTACCGTTAAAAGTGTGGATGTTGCTGGAAACAAGGCAATTGTTGAAGGCCTTAATTTAGTAACAAAACATACAAAGCCAACTGCTACGAATCCAAATGGTGGAATCGTTAAGAAAGAGGCTCCTATTCATGCTAGCAACTTAATGGTTGTTGACTCTAAAGGAAATGCATCAAGAATAGGCAGAAAATTAGATTCAAATGGTAAGCTTCAGAGATATTCAAAGAAAACTGGAGAGATAATTAAGTAAGGTTATGGCTATTCCAAGACTAAAAGATAAATACAATAAAGAAATTGTAGCTCAATTAAAGAGCAAATTTCAGTATAAATCTCAGATGCAGGTTCCTAAATTAACTAAAATTGTTGTTAATAAAGGGATGGGAGCTGCTGTTTCAGATAAAAAGATTGTTGATGTTGGTGTTGAAGAATTAACAATAATCACTGGTCAGAGAGCGGTTCCAACTAAATCTAAAAAGGCGATCTCTAACTTCAAACTTAGAGAAAACATGCCAATTGGAGCTAAAGTTACGCTTCGTGGAGACAGAATGTACGAGTTTATGGACAGACTTATGTCTGTAGCATTGCCAAGGGTTCGTGACTTTAGAGGTATCAGTGATAAAGGCTTTGATGGGAGAGGTAATTATACTTTGGGAATTAAAGAGCAAATCATATTCCCGGAGATCAGTATAGACAAGGTTAACAAAATTTCCGGTATGGATATCACTTTTGTTACCACTGCACAAACAGACGAAGAAAGTCTGGAATTATTAAAATCATTCGGTCTACCTTTCGCAGGACAGAAAAAATAATTGAAATGGCAAAAGAATCAGTTAAAGCTAGAGAAAGAAAAAGAATCCAACTCGTAGCTAAATACGCTAAAAAAAGAGAAGAACTTAAAGCTAACGGCGATTATCTAGGACTTGACAAGCTTCCAAGAAACTCTTCTAAAGTTAGATTACATAACAGGTGTAAATTAACCGGTAGACCAAGAGGATATATGAGGAAGTTTGGAATCTCTAGGGTTACCTTCAGAGAAATGGCTTCAGCAGGAAAAATCCCTGGTGTAACTAAAGCAAGTTGGTAATTTTTTAATAAAGATTTTCTTTTTCAAAAAATCTTCTTAAATTTGCAGCCCTGATTCGGGGCTTTTAATTTTAATATATAAAGAAAAGTTTAAAATGGATCCTATCGCAGATTATTTAACAAGATTGAGAAACGCTATTAAAGCTAATCATAGGATAGTTGAGGTTCCTGCTTCAAATATAAAGAAAGAGATAACCAAAGTGCTTTTTGATAAAGGTTACATCCAGAATTATAAGTTTGAAGAGGATAATAAGCAAGGTAAAATTAAAATTGCCTTGAAATATAATCCCTTAACTAAACAATCTGCAATTGTTAAAATCGAGAGAGTAAGCTCTCCAGGATTAAGAAAGTATTCAAAATCAGCTACTTTACCAAGAGTGTTGAATGGTCTAGGTATTGCAATCTTATCTACTTCTAAAGGTGTTATCACCGATAAAGAAGCTAGAGAGTTAAATGTTGGTGGTGAAGTACTTTGTTATATTTATTAATTTATAAGAAAATAATATGTCAAGGATTGGAAAAAAACCAATTGCAATACCTTCGAATGTTGAAGTAAAAGTTGGTTCTGGAAATTTGGTGGAAGTTAAAGGACCTAAAGGTACTTTAGTGCAGCCTGTTGACCTGGATATTAAAGTGTCTGTTGAAGGATCCAATTTGCTTGTTGAGAGACCTACAGATCAAAAAAGACATAGAGCGTTACATGGTCTTTATAGATCACTCCTAAATAATATGGTTCAGGGAGTTAGCGAAGGATTTAAAGTCGAGTTAGAGTTAGTAGGGGTTGGTTATAAAGCTACTTCAACTGGTTCTATATTAGAACTAAGTTTAGGTTACTCTCATAATATATTTGTTGCCTTACCTAAAGAAATTTCAGTTAAAACAGTAACAGAGAAAGGGAAAAACCCAATAGTTACCCTGGAATCAATTGATAAACAATTAATAGGACAGGTAGCTGCTAAATTACGTTCACTTAGAAAAGTTGAACCATATAAAGGTAAAGGTGTCAGATTTGTTGACGAAGTTGTTAGACGTAAAGCTGGTAAAACTGCTGCTAAATAATAAATTGTTTTAAGATGGCTACTAAAAAAGATTTAAGAAGACTGAGGATAAAAAGAAGTATCAGAAAGAAAATCTCTGGTACAGCGGCTAAGCCTAGACTCTCAGTTTTTAGAAGCAATACAGGTATATATGCTCAGATTATAGATGACATAGCAGGAAAAACAATTATCAGCGCATCTACTCTTGAGCTTAAAACTGAAAAAGGTACTAAATCAGAACTTTCCAAAATTGTAGGTTTAAAAATTGCTGAAAAAGCAAAGAGTAACGGTATTTCAGAAGTAGTATTTGATAGAGGTGGTTACCTTTATCATGGTAGAGTAAAAGCTTTAGCAGATGGAGCTAGAGAAGGTGGCCTTAAATTCTAATTGATATGTCTCAGGTAAATATAAGATCAGTAAAAGCTAGCGAAATTGACCTTAAAGAAAGGGTAGTAGCTATACAAAGAGTTGCAAAAGTAGTAAAGGGAGGTCGCAGATTTAGTTTCTCTGCCATTGTAGTAGTTGGAGATGGACAAGGTGTTGTAGGATACGGTCTGGGAAAAGCGAACGAAGTTACAGATGCTATCACTAAAGGGATAGATGATGCAAAGAAAAATCTTATTAAAGTCCCTGTATTAAAAGGTACTGTACCTCATCCAATGCATGGAAAATATAGTGGTGGATTTGTATTCCTTAAACCTGCTGCTGCTGGTACTGGAGTTATCGCTGGTGGTGCTATGAGGGCTGTTCTTGAAAGTGCCGGTGTTAAAGACGTATTGGCTAAATCAAAAGGTTCTTCAAATCCTCACAACGTGGTTAAAGCTACATTTGATGCATTGCTTAAAATGAGAGCTCCACACGTAGTTGCTCAACAAAGAGGTGTTACATTGGCAAAAGTATTTACCGGTAAGTAAAATGGCTAAGATTAAAATAACTCAGGTAAGAAGTACTATCGATCGTCCAAAAGATCAAAAGCTTACTATCAAAGCATTAGGACTAGGTAGAATCAATAAGAGTGTAGAGGTAGAATCTACTCCTCAGATAGAAGGAATGGTTAAGAAAGTAAATCACTTAGTAACTGTTAGCAAAATCTAATTATGAACTTAAGTACTTTGACTCCTGCAAAAGGGTCTGTTAAAAATAGAAAAAGAATTGGTAGAGGTACAGGATCTGGTCGTGGCGGAACTTCTACAAGAGGTCACAAAGGTGCTAAATCTAGATCTGGATACTCTAAAAAAGTAGGTTTTGAAGGTGGTCAGATGCCACTACAAAGAAGGGTACCTAAGTTTGGATTTAACAATCCTGATAAGGTAGTTTTCAAACCTATCAACTTAGATGTTCTTAGTAATCTTGCTTCAGAGAAGAATTTATCTGCTATCGATGATAAAGTGCTTTTCGAAAATGGATTGGTTTCAAAATCTGATAAAGTAAAAATCCTTGGAAGAGGTGAGCTAAAAGCAAAATTAGAGGTGAAGGCTCATTCTTTTTCTGAATCTGCTGTTAAAGCAATTGAAGATGCAGGTGGTAAAGCAATAAAAATTGCATAATGAAAAAGTTTATCCAAACCATAAAGAATATATTTTCAATAGAAGACCTTAGAATCAGGATCCTGAATACTATAGGTTTTCTTTTGATTTTTCGTCTAGGATCTTTTGTTGTCCTCCCAGGTGTAAATCCGGCTACAATAGAAAGTGGTTCTAATAAAGACAACATTTTAGGATTGTTGGACACCTTAGTAGGAGGTGCCTTCAGCAATGTTTCTATTTTTGGTTTGGGTATCATGCCTTATATTTCAGCAAGTATAGTTTTACAACTTCTAACATTTGCTGTTCCTTATTTTCAAAAACTTCAAAAAGAAGGTGAGTCTGGTAGAAAGAAAATTAATCAAATTACCAGAGTCCTTACTATTGTAATCACTTTAGCACAGTCTGTTGGTTATCTGGCTGCTACCGTGAATTCTGAAATGTTATTTCCTGGAGTTGACAGAGCATTCTTCACAATTACTGCGATGTTAATTCTTACTGCCGGTACCATGTTCTGTATGTGGTTAGGTGAGAAAATTACCGATAAAGGTATCGGAAATGGTATCTCCATGTTGATTATGGTAGGGATTATCTCCAGATTCCCTCAGGCAATCGTGGTTGAAGGTGCTGCTAAAGGAATGAAAGGTGCGTTACCGTTTATTATTGAGTTGGCAGTTTTATTCTTCATCGTAATGGGAGTTGTTATGCTTACTCAGGCGACCAGAAGAATTCCTGTTCAATATGCTAAACAAGTTATTGGAAATAAGGTTTATGGTGGACAAAGACAATATATACCACTGAAAGTAATAGCTGCAGGTGTAATGCCAATTATCTTTGCCCAATCCATAATGTTTTTACCTGCAATGGTAGCCTCTATGTTTCAGGATTCCAGTGATCTGGCTGGCTCAATCGGTGCTACATTCTCAGATTTTACAAGCTGGCAGTATAATTTAACTTTTGCTGTATTAATCATACTCTTTACATTTTTCTATACAGCACTTTCGGTTAATCCAAATCAGATTGCTGACGATATGAAAAGGAATGGAGGTTTTATTCCTGGAATTAAGCCAGGTAAGCAAACTTCTGATTATATAGACGATGTTTTATCAAGAATAACCTTGCCAGGTGCTGTATTTCTAGCAGCTATTGCGATATTACCTGCCATCGCTCATGTAGCGGGAGTAACAAGAGATTTTTCATATTTCTTTGGTGGTACTTCTCTTTTGATTATGGTGGGTGTTGTATTGGATACTCTGCAACAAATTGAAAGTTATCTTCTAATGAGACATTACGAAGGAATGATGCAATCTGGCAGAGTAAGAGGGAGGTCAGAAAATATTCCAGTTTCTTCTTCTAACTAATGATAGTTTATAAGACAGAGGAAGAGATTGATCTGATTAAAAAGAGTGGAGATCTTTTAGGTCGTGTTCATGGTGAAATAGCCAGAGCGATAAAAGTAGGAATTTCGACTCTTGAATTAGATGAAATTGCTTACAAGTATATCGTAGAAAATGGAGGTATACCTTCATTTAAAGGATATAACGGTTTTCCATACACTTTGTGTATTTCCGTTAATGAGCAGGTAGTTCATGGTTTTCCAAGTAATTATATATTAAAAGACGGAGATATCATTTCTGTTGATTGTGGAGTGTTCTTAAATGGATACCATTCTGATTCTGCTTATACGTATGGTGTTGGAAATGTTGCGGAAGAGGTTAAACAATTATTGGAAAATACCAAACAATCTTTATATCTCGGAATTGAGGAGGCTGTCGTTGGGAAGAGAACCGGAGATATAGGGTATGCAATACAAAATTTTGTTGAATCTAAAGGATATTCTGTTGTAAGGGAGTTAGTGGGGCATGGAGTAGGTAAGAATTTACACGAAGGTCCTGAAGTACCAAACTACGGAAAGAGGGGAAGAGGTGTAAAGCTGGATGAAGGAATGGTAATTGCCATTGAGCCGATGATCAATCTTGGAAAGAAAGAAATAGTACAAGAGGACGATGGCTGGACAATTAGAACAAAAGATCGAAAACCTTCTGCTCATTTCGAACATACTGTTGCGGTTAGAAAAGGTAAGGCTGAAATACTAACTACATTTAAATATATAGAAGAAGTAATATAATGGCAAAACAAGCCTCTATAGAGCAAGACGGAACAATAGTTGAAGCATTATCTAATGCTATGTTTAAAGTAGAGTTAGAAAATGGACATCAAGTAATCGCTCATATTTCAGGTAAAATGAGAATGAATTATATTAAAATTTTACCAGGCGATAAAATACGCTTAGAAATGTCTCCATATGATCTTACGAAAGGTAGGATTGTTTATAGATATAAATAGGTAATAGCGAACAGCTACTTAAATTTATCCAACAATGAAAGTTAAAGCATCTATTAAGAAAAGAAGTGCTGATTGTAAAGTAATCAGAAGAAAAGGAAAACTTTACGTAATCAATAAAAAGAACCCAAGATTTAAACAAAGACAAGGTTAATAATTATTACTATGGCTAGAATTTCAGGTGTAGATATTCCGGATAACAAACGCGGGGAAGTATCATTGACTTATATCTATGGTATAGGTAGAAAGTCTGCGCAATCTATTTTAACAAAAGCAGGCGTTAGTTGGGATAAAAAAGTTAGTGAGTGGACCGAAGAAGAATCTAATGCAATTAGGAATATTATTGGTGCTGAGTTTAAAGTTGAAGGGGTTCTTAAATCAGAGGTTCAACTAAGCATTAAGCGTTTACTGGATATTGGATGTTACAGAGGTCTTAGACACCGTAAAGGGCTTCCGGTTAGAGGGCAGAGAACAAAGAACAACTGCCGTACTCGTAAAGGTAAACGTAAAACTGTAGCTAATAAGAAGAAGGCTACCAAATAATAACTAAATATCTAGATAGATAAAATAATATGGCTCAACAACAACAAGCAGGCAAAAGAAAGGATAAGGCCAAAAAAAGAGTGGTAGTTGTAGAATCTACAGGTCAGGCTCATATTAAGGCTAGCTTTAACAACATCATTATTTCTATAACAAACAATGCAGGCCAGGTTATCTCCTGGGCTTCTGCTGGAAAGATGGGTTTTAAAGGTTCTAAGAAGAATACTCCTTATGCTGCTCAGGTAGCTGCTCAAAATTGTGCCCAGGTTGCCTATGATTTGGGATTAAGGAAAGTGGAAGTTTTTGTTAAGGGACCTGGATCCGGTAGAGAATCTGCAATTAGAACAATTCAAAATGCTGGTATTGAAGTTTCCGTAATAAAAGATGTTACTCCTCTACCTCATAATGGTTGCAGACCTCCAAAGAAGAGAAGAGTTTAATTACAGTTTAAAGGTTTAAACCTTTTACTAACTAAGTATTTAAAAAAAATAATTGTTCAGAAATGGCAAGATATACAGGCCCGAAAGCAAAGATTTCAAGAAAATTCGGAGAACCAATCTTAGGAGCGAGCAAGGCTCTACAGAAAAAGAGCTATCCTCCAGGAATGCACGGTAGAGGAAGAAGAAAGAAGCAGTCTGAGTATGCTGTTCAGCTTGCTGCAAAGCAAAAAGCAAAATATACATATGGCGTATTGGAGAGACAATTCGCTAATACATTTGATAAAGCTGCCAGAATGGGCGGAGTTACCGGTGAAAACCTTCTTAAACTTCTTGAATCTAGACTTGATAATGTGATCTATAGATTAGGTATAGCACCATCAAGAAGGGCAGCAAGACAACTTGTATTACACCATCACATCACTGTGAACGGAGATGTTGTCAATATTCCTAGTTATTTGTTAAAACCTGGTGATATAGTTGCTGTTAGAGAAAAATCCAAATCATTGGAGGTTATAACAACAAGTTTATCTGCTAAAGGAGGTAAAAGAGTTGCATGGTTTGAATGGGATAGCAATACATTGACTGGTAAGTATATTAACTACCCTCAAAGAGAGGAAATACCTGAAAATATTCAGGAGCAGCTTATAGTCGAGCTTTATTCCAAGTAATATATTGTTTTATATTTTCTTTTTATCGTATCCAAAAGAAATAACGGAATATGTCAATATTAGCATTTCAAATGCCTGAGAAGGTTGTAATGGAAAAAGCAGACGATTTTCATGGTCTGTTTGAATTTAAACCTCTCGAAAAGGGCTATGGAGTAACTATAGGTAACGCACTTAGAAGAATTTTACTTTCTTCTCTGGAGGGTTATGCTATAACCGGAATTAAGATTCCGGGAGTGCTTCATGAGTTTTCTACAATAGAAGGTGTAATGGAGGATGTATCAGAAATTATATTAAATCTTAAAATGGTTAGATTTAAAAAAATCGCTGATACCAATGAAAGTAAAATTGTAGTTTCCCTAAAAAAGCAAGAAGTATTTAAGGCTGGTGATATAGGTAAATTTACTTCATCTTTCCAGATTTTAAATCCTGAGCATGTAATATGCCATCTTGATAATTCTGTTAATTTGGATGTGGAACTTACTTTGGAAAAAGGTAGGGGCTATGTGCCAGCAGAAGAAAATAAGCCAGCTGAACAGGTTTTTGGGTATATTCCAATTGACGCAATTTTTACGCCTATTAAAAACGTAAAATACAGCGTGGAAAATACCAGGGTTGAGCAAAAAACTGACTATGAAAAATTAATTCTCGATATAGAGACAGATGGCTCGATTCATCCTGAAGACGCATTAAAAGGTGCTGCCAATATCCTGATTAAGCACTTTATGTTGTTCTCTGATCAAACTATGACCTTCGAAACTGCTAAGCCAGATGAAGAAGAAACAGTTGATGAAGAACTACTACATATGAGGAAATTGTTAAAAACACCAATTTCTGAGTTAGATCTGTCAGTAAGGGCATACAACTGTCTTAAAGCAGCAGATATTAAATCTTTAGGCGATTTAGCTGCATTGGACATTTCGGATATGATGAAATTCAGGAATTTCGGTAAGAAATCATTGGCTGAATTAGAAGCATTGATTGCCGAGAAAAACCTTACTTTCGGGATGGATTTGAGTAAGTATAAACTTGATGAAGATTAATTACAATGCGACACGGTAAAAAAGATAACCATTTGGGGAGAACCCATAGTCATAGAAAGGCCCTGCTTTCAAATTTGGCTTCTTCTTTGATCATTAATAAAAGAATTTCGACAACTGTGGCCAAAGCTAAAGCTTTGAGAAAGTATGTTGAGCCTCTTATTACAAAAGCTAAAGATGATACAACACATTCAAGAAGGGTTGTATTCTCTTACCTTCAGAATAAAGATTCTGTAAGTACTTTGTTTTCTGATGTAGTGGAAAAAGTGGCTAATCGTCCAGGAGGCTATACCAGAATTCTTCGTACAGGTAATAGATTAGGTGATAACGCTGAAATGTGCATTATAGAGTTGGTTGATTTCAACGAACTTTATACTAAAACTTCTACTAAAGAAGCTGGAAAAGCTAAAACCAGAAGAAGTAGAAAATCTTCTAAAGCTGGTGAAGCTTCTGTTGAAGCTAAATCAAAAGCTAAAGCTGAAAAACCTTCTGAAACAGAGTCAGGTGAGTCTACAGAAGCTAAAGACAGCGAATAGTTCTGCTATTCTAATAAAGTATTAATAGAAAAAAGGATTTGACTTTTGTTAAATCCTTTTTTTATTTTGCGCAAATATATTCCTCAATGAAATACAACACTCGCAAGGAAGCTCTCCTTGTTCTTGAAGATGGCACTCTCTTTAAAGGCCTAGCCGTTGGTAAAATAGGTACAACCCGGGGCGAAATCTGTTTTAATACAGGAATGACAGGGTACCAGGAGATTTATACTGACCCCTCTTACTATGGTCAGATTATTGTAAATACGACTGCTCATATAGGGAATTACGGTGTTATTGATGAAGAGCAAGAGTCTGATTCTGTTAAATTTAGCGGACTTGTTTGTAAAACCTTTTCAGATGTATATTCCCGGAAAAATGGTGAAGGTACTCTTCAGGAGTATTTTGAAAAAAACAATATTGTAGGTATCAGTGAAGTTGACACCAGAGAGTTGGTCAGACACATAAGAAGTAAAGGGGGGATGAATGCAATAATATCTTCTGAGATATTAGATGCAGATAAGCTACTCGAAGAAGTTAAAAAAATACCTTCTATGAGTGGGTTAGAGCTAAGTAGTAAAGTAAGTACTCCTGAGCCTTATTATGTAGGTGATGAAAATGCTACTGCAAAACTTGCTGTTTTGGATTTAGGGATCAAAAAGAGTATTTTGAAAAACTTTACAAGCAGAGGTGTCTATTGTAAGGTATTCCCTGCCACCACTACGTTTGAAGAAATGCAGGCATGGGGTCCAGACGGATATTTTATTTCTAATGGCCCAGGAGATCCTGCTGCTACTACTTATGCTATCGAGACAGTAAAGAAAATATTAACTAAGGATGTACCTTTGTTTGGAATCTGTTTAGGACACCAGATTCTTGCAGAAGCAAACGGCATTCCGACCTACAAAATGCATCATGGCCACAGAGGGTTAAATCATCCGGTTAAAAACCTTTTGACCGGAAAAAGTGAAGTGACCTCTCAAAATCATGGTTTTAGTGTAGATGCTGAAGCTGTTAAGAAAAGTTCAGATGTTGAGATTACCCATATTAATCTTAACGATAATACTGTTGAAGGAATAAGAATTAAAGGTAAAAAGGCCTTCTCAGTACAGTATCACCCGGAATCATCACCTGGGCCACATGATTCGCATTACCTGTTTGATGAATTTATTTCATTACTAAGAAAATAAATTTTTAATTAAATTAATTTTTACCAAAAAAAATGAGCTTAATAGAACAAATCGTTGCCCGTCAGATATTTGATTCAAGAGGTAACCCTACTGTAGAAGTAGATGTAATTACTGAAAATGGGTTGCTAGGGCGTGCTGCCGTTCCTTCAGGAGCTTCAACCGGAAGTCATGAAGCTGTTGAATTGAGAGATGGTGATAAATCAAAATACATGGGCAAAGGGGTCTTAAAGGCTGTTGCTAATGTAAATGATAAGATTGCTGCTGAATTAGTTGGTGCTTCTGTGTTTGAGCAAAAGTTAATTGATCAGATCATGATCGAAATGGATGGAACTCCAAACAAAGGAAAGTTAGGTGCGAACGCTATCCTTGGAGTTTCTCTTGCTGTTGCAAAAGCTGCAGCTCAGGAAGCTAACATGCCACTATACAGATATGTTGGTGGTGTAAACGCAGTAACGTTGCCAGTTCCTATGATGAACATTCTGAATGGTGGAAGTCACGCAGATAACTCTATTGACTTTCAGGAATTCATGATTGTTCCTGCCGGCGCTGCTTCTTTCACAGAGGCTATGAGAATGGGATCTGAAATTTTCCATAATTTGGCTAAAGTGTTGAAGTCTAAAAAGATGTCAACAAACGTTGGAGACGAAGGTGGATTTGCTCCAAATATTCCTTCCAATGAAGAAGCACTTAAAATTATTCTTCAGGCTATTGAAACTGCAGGATACAGACCAGGGGAAGATGTATTTATTGCACTTGATGCTGCTGCTTCTGAGTTTTATGATGCCGAGTCTAAAACATATCATTTCAAAAAGTCTACAGGAGATAAATTAACTTCTTCTGAAATGGCTAACTTCTGGAATGAGTGGGTAAATAAATATCCAATCGTTTCCATTGAAGATGGTATGGCTGAGGACGACTGGGACGGATGGAAACTTTTAACTGATCTTGCTGGCAAGAAAACTCAGCTGGTAGGTGATGATCTTTTTGTAACAAACGTAAAACGTTTACAAGAAGGTATTGATAAAGGTGTAGGAAACTCTATCCTTATCAAGGTAAACCAAATCGGTTCGTTGTCTGAAACGATTGATGCTGTATCTCTTGCTAAGAGAAATGCTTATTCTAGCATTATGTCTCACAGATCCGGTGAAACAGAAGATAATACTATTGCAGACCTTGCAGTAGCATTAAATACCGGTCAGATTAAAACCGGATCGTCTTCTCGTTCTGATCGTATGGCAAAATACAATCAACTTCTTAGAATTGAAGAAGAGCTTGGTGAAGTTGCTTATTATCCAGGTAAAAACTTCAGAAAAGTTTAATATAAAAAGGTCCCTTGAAAAAGGGACTTTTTTTTTATCCTCTCATTTTCTATTTTTAGCAAAAACTTGTCTTGGAAAAATTATGTTATCAAAACTTCCGCCATTTGCTAAAAACTTCTTTTTTATCTCAAGCGTCATTTTTCTTATATGGATGATCTTTTTTGATTCCAATGATTTTATAAATCAATATCGGGCGGGCAGAAAAATCAAAGAACTGGAAGGGCAGAAAGTTTTTTATGAGGAGAAAATCGAAGAAGTTAAAAAAGAGCGCGAAGCACTTTTAAATAATCCGAAAGAACTTGAGCGATTTGCCCGGGAAAACTATTTGATGAAAAAGAAAAACGAGGACGTTTTTATCATCGTAGATGCAGAGTAAACAGGTACAAAGAGTATAACGATAAGAAGTTCGTAGCGGGGTTATGGAGAATAGCAGGAAGTTTGATTATCAGGAAATTGCAAAATACTTATGGATTATAGCCGGCGGCACCGTATATTATATTATAGGCTTTGTCGTACTGCTGCAGGTTAATTTTTTATGGTTATTTGGCCAGATACCTGGTATCGATGATCTGGAAAACCCATCTTCTGATCAGGCTTCAGAAGTATATTCAGCAGACAATGTCCTTTTAGGTAAGTATTTCAGGGAGAACAGAAGTCCTGTTGAGCTTAGCCAGGTTTCTTCTCATGTTATAAATGCGCTGATAGCTACGGAAGATGTTCGGTTTTATGAACATTCAGGTATTGATGCAAAAGGATTTTTTGCAATTTTCTGGTACATGGTCAAAGGAAATCAGCGTGGATCAAGTACGCTCAGTCAGCAGTTGGCAAAAAATCTCTTTAAAACAAGAAATAATGAATTTCAGGGCATTTTAGGATATGTACCTTTTGTCAATGTACTTTTATATAAAGCCAAGGAATGGATGTTGGCAATTAAGCTGGAGCGCAACTATACAAAGGAAGAAATTCTTAACATGTATCTCAATACTGTAGATTTTGGCAGTAATGCCTTTGGCATAAAAGTAGCGGCCCGGACTTTTTTTAATACCACCCCCGATAGTCTTACGGTTGAACAGGCGGCCACTCTGGTTGGGGCACTAAAAGCTACTACTCTTTATAATCCGGTTTTCAGGCCTCAAAATTCTCTGGAAAGAAGGAACGTTGTGTTGGATCTGATGGTGCAGAACAATGTACTTGACCCCAGCGACTATGATTCCATAAAGAGTATCCCCCTGAAGGTTAATTTTAAAATAGAAAACTCCAGTGATGGTTTGGCTACCTACTTCAGAGGGGTTTTAAATAAATATTTGCAGAAATGGTGTAAAGAAAATGGCAGGGACCTGTACGGAGATGGATTGAGAATTTATACCACTATTGATTCCAGGATGCAGAAACATGCCGAAGAGGCCGTCTCAGAGCATATGAAGCAGGTTCAAAGAAAGTTTTTTGAACATTGGCAGGGACAGAATCCATGGAGGTATGAGAATAAAAAGGAAATTACCAATTTTATTGAGGAGGCTTCTAAAAGAACGTTAACCTATAAAGTACTCGTGAAAAAGTATGGAGAGGGGCATGATTCAATAGATATTGTAATGAATACTCCGGTAAAAATGACTGTTTTTAGCTGGGATGGAGAGAAGGATACGGTCATGAGTCCGATAGATTCTTTAAAATATTATAAGCATTTTCTTCACTCTGGTTTTATGTCAATGGATCCGTCAAGTGGGGAAATAAAAGCATGGGTCGGGGGAATCAACTACAAATACTTTAAGTACGACCATGTAAAACAGGGGAAAAGGCAGCCTGGTAGTGCTTTTAAACCTTTTGTTTATGCAGCAGCCATTGAGAAAGGGTACTCTCCATGTTATCTCTTGCCTGATGCACCCATTACGTTCAGATATGAAGAAAATGGGGAAAAGAAAACCTGGTCGCCCAAAAATGCGGACTGGGTATTTACAGGTGATAGTATGACACTGAGACAGGCAATGGGCCGCTCCATTAATTCAATTGCAGCACAGGTACTTAGATTAATAGGAATAGAATCGGTTATAAACGAAGCCCAAAAGCTGGGAATAACTAGTAAGCTTGAACCAGTCCCTTCTATATGCCTTGGTTCCAGTGATGTAAGCGTATATGAAATGGTGGGTGCCTATAGTGCCTTTGTAAATAACGGGGTTTGGGTAGAACCGTACTTTATTTCAAGGATAGAAGACCGAAATGGGAATATTTTACATGAAGTAATTCCTAAAACCCGGGATGCGCTTTCTGAAGAGGTGGCCTATGTGATGGTACATATGCTAAAAGGAGGAGTAGAGGAAAGGGGAGGCACTTCTCAGGCATTATTTAAATACAATATCTTCAGAGGCAATGAGGTTGGGGGAAAAACAGGAACAACTTCCAACCACTCGGATGGATGGTATATCGGTATTACTAAAAACCTTGTTTCTGGTGTATGGGTAGGAGGAGAAGACAGGAGTATTCATTTCCGAACCTCTCAGTTGGGCGAAGGATCAAAAATAGCCTTACCAATATTCGGCCTTTATATGGAGAAGATTTATGCAGATGAAAGTTTAAATATTCCTAAAGGGTATTTTAAAAGGCCTAAAAAAATGTCTATTAACATCAATTGCCCTCCAAGGCCAGAGCCGGTACCAGTTGATAGTGTTGCTACAGATTCTCTCATAGAAGCAGAAGACCAGGATGGCTTTTAGTAGATGATTTTATATAGTCTGACAGAGCCGGTGCATTTTTGGTAGGATATTCCTTTTTTAATTCTTCAAAGAGAGTTATTTTCGCTGTTAATTGGTATAGTTTTGTCCATTTTTTTATGATTTGGTACTTACTATCCGCCAATTAAAACTTTTTAACGATTAAATCTTACTATGAAAAGAAACATCTATAGTCTGATCTGCATTCTTGTGTTTTTTGCATTCTTTAATATTAGTAGTGCAAATGCGCAAAATCGTGCAGTGAAAAAACTAGAACAGGAGGCTGTTAGTTATTACCAAACAGAGCAATACCAAAAAGCATTAATACTGTTTGAAAAGTTGGACAGCCTGAAAGCAGGAGATGCTGAAATTCCATTCCGCATTGGTGTTTGTATGTTTAACCTTGACCGGAAACGCGAGTCATTACCTTATTTCCAAAAAGCTCAAAGTCTTGGTTATACATTTTTAGACATCAATTATTATTTGGGGCGCATTTCTCATTTAAACCACCAGTTCGATGAGGCTATAAACTACTACAGAAGTTATCAGGCTGCTTTAAATGATACGCTTGTTGTAAAAACCAAAATCAAAGACAGGCTTCCAATTGATAAATACATAGAAATGTGCCAGGTAGGAAAAGAGCTTGTGAAAGATACTTTATCTCTTGAGGTCAGAAACATGGGGCCTGGCATCAACAGCTCTTATCCGGATATTGTGCCATTGACTTCTGCTGATGGTTCAACTTTGGTGTTTACTTCCAGAAGGCCAAGTACCACAGGGGGCAAAGTGGATCTTCAGGATAACCACTATTACGAAGATATTTATATCACCAAGAAAGATTCTTTGGGCAGATGGAAGACTCCTAAAGATCTGGTAAGCCTTAACACAGAATTGCATGATGCCTGTATTGGAATTTCTCCGGATGGGCAAAAATTGTTTCTTTACCGCTCTCATATAGGAAAAGTTAGAAGTGGTAGCATTATGGTGAGTACCCTTGAAGGAAATCAATGGTCAGAGCCTATATTGCTGGATGAAAGCTTCAATAACATTAACTGGGATCCGGGAGCAACCATTGCGATAGCTGCAGATGAAAAAACAATCTTCTTTAGCAGTGACCGCCCCGGAGGATATGGAGGAAGTGATATTTATGGCGTAAGATTAGATGCTTCAGGTAAATGGGGAGAACCATATAACCTTGGTAGTAAAATCAATTCTGAATACGATGAGAAACCTACGTTCCTAAGTCTGGATAATAAAACACTCTTTTTCTCTTCCAATGGCCATAAGTCAATGGGAGGTTTTGACATACTGACTTCTATTTACGATGATGTCAATAAAGAGTGGTCAACTCCTGAGAATGCAGGATATCCTATTAACACTGCTGATGATGAAGATAATTTTATCTGGTCTGCGGACGGGACAAAAGGTTATTTCTCATCATCCAGAGCGGATAGCTATGGCGCGTCTGATATTTATGTGATCAGCAGAAGCCATCCTACTTCAAATCTGGCACTTGTAAAAGGTACTGTATTGGATGACGAAACCGGGAAACCAATTTCGGCAGCTATTTCTGTTGTGAATAATAATACACAGGAAAAAATTGGATTCTACCATTCCAACTCCCTTACCGGACAGTATACACTTGCTTTGCCTCACGGAACCAACTACGGTATCGCGGTAGAGGCAAATGGATACATGTTCCATTCGGAAAACATTAATATAGATACTAAGAATCCGTTTTTTGAAATTACCAAAAACATAAGGCTGGAATCGCTTAAGGCTGGAAATTCCATCGTGTTAAACAACATGTTCTTTGATTTCAATAAAGCTGATCTGAAAAATGAGTCGAAGACAGAATTAGAAAGACTGGTAGCCTTCTTAAAGGAACATCCTGAATTGATAGTGGAGATCTCTGGACATACTGATAACATTGGAAAAGCAAAGTACAATAAGAAGTTATCAGAAAGGAGAGCGTTGGCTGTATTAAAGTATCTGGCAGAAAGAGGAATTGCCAAAAAAAGAATGGTTGCGAAAGGATATGGATCAAGTATGCCTATCAGCAGTAATAATACAGAAAGCGGTCGTCAGTTAAACAGACGTACGGAGTTGAAAATTCTGGACAACAATATGATAGTATTGAACAAATACCAGGATATTCATATCAGTTATGTTGTTCAAAATAATGCACCTGGTAATAGTACTTCTCCTTCAGATGCCAAAACCAAAGGGTATCCGGCTGTAGGAAGCGTATTAAAGCCAAAGGTACATTTCACTTATAACTCTTATCAGGAACTTACCGAATATTCGACTCAGAAAGTGTTGGAAGTGGTGAAGTTAATGAAAGAGTATCCGAACCTTAAAATCAAGATTTGTGCTTATGCAGATCCGATAGGAAGCGAGACTTATAATAAGCAGCTTTCTGAAAAAAGAGCTCAAACTATTTTTAACCTGATGGTAAAAGAGGGGATTGATAAAGACAGGCTTTCTATAGAAAGTTTTGGCGAGGAGAAAGGTGTGGTGCAAACCACTAACATAAAGGAGAACCTGTTAAACAGAAGGGTTGAGTTTATAGTAATAGGAGAGTAAACGAATAATTGCAATAAAAAAAGGCTGATTTAAAACCATCAGCCTTTTTTTATTTACCAGTTTTTATCTTTCGTCACAAACGAAGGATTAAAGCTAAAGCAGACACCAGCATAATAATCTTCTCTCAGAGAATTAAACAGGTGTACGAAGATAGTCTCACCTAATTCAAGGATTTCGCATAATTGCCCTTTGTAATTCACAACAATATCCGACAACTCTCTCTTCTTATCTTTCTCCATAGTCACCTTTTTTTCTATCAACATTACTATGGAGCAGAAGGTGTCATTTTTTTCTTTTTGTTTCAAATTTAGGATTGAAAGCAAAGCAAATTCCGTATATCAGGTGTTCCCTAAGACAATTGAACTTTATTTCTACTGTTTCACCTTCAAAAGCAATCATCTCGCACAACTCGCCCTTAGTATTTATACACAGTTTTGAGAACAATCTTTCCGACAAATAATCTCTATCATAATAATGATGCATAATGCCCTCCTCAGTTTCCTTTTAAAAAATTAACTTAGTATTCGGTAAGAAAGTTATGGCCTTTGGAATGGGTATCAAGCTGAGTCGTAAGTCGATTGTGCGGTCATAACATTTTTCGAACAACCTTTAGTGGTATAGGAAACCGATCGGAATTGAGGGGAAATTCTTTATAGAAACTTTGCGATGAGTAATCAGTTCTTGTGATAAGGAGAAATAAAGAGCGGATAGCTATGAAGTATAAAGTGGTAATTTTGATGATTTCTCTTTTCTTAAGCTATGGAGGGGTAAGTAGTTCGTTTGCATCCGATAAAAAAGAGGGGCAGTCCACATCTTATCTGTTAGACACATCCAAAAAGAAAAAGAAGTTTTCTAAGCGGAAGAAAAGATATAAGAACAGTACAGTTATAAAAATAAAAAGGACCGGAAAGGGGCCTAATAAAGCCAGAAGAAACTTTGCGAATAATTTTAGATAAGAGCAAATGGGTTCCCATTTGCTCTTATTTAATTTTTTACCAGTCTTCTGATTTCTTCTCAACTGCTGCCGGGGCGTTGGCAAGCTCCTGTTTTAAGCTGTTGATTGTTGCCTGAGCGGATTCAGCAGATTTGGATTTAATAGTACTCCAACCGCTAGGTACCAGCGTGTACTTTCCGCATTGAGGAATATCGTTTTCCAATTTGCCTCCATTTCCCTTAGGAGACTCGTGTACAAAGTCTACCAGTTCGTATTTGTACTTGCCGTCCTTAACTGATATAGTGAATAAATAAGTAACGGTTCCGGAATGATTCATTCCTTTCATAGGACTTGGATACTGCACACCGAACTGACCCTTGGCTACGAACTTTCCGTCTGCTTTGGAGTCAGATACTTGTTTAAAACCGTTTGAAAGTGCCCAGTTTTTAGCTTTCAGATACAGATCATCTTTAAGGGCTCCGTCTACCTGAACAACCTCTGTATAAGTTATTTTTTTTGTCTCAGGATCTACAGGGAGCTGATTTTGAGCAATTATATTGCTGATTACTAGCAATGAAATAATAAAAGAGAATACTACTTTTTTCATGTTAATACCTGTTTGTGGATTAAACAAAGATAAATTTTAATAATTTAAATGAAAAGCAGGGGAGCTTCGATATGGCTAATAATTCAATTTATATTAATTTTGTTTTGTTTTTTATTGAAATAATTCTATATTTTAAAAACGATAATGAATATGCAAGGTATTTTATGTGAAACTTAACCATGATTAATTATGAAAGGGACTAAAAACACAGGAACATTTTTCATTTCCTTGATTTCTTTCATGGCACTATTTGTCTTTATTGTAGGCCTTTCAATTATAATCCGAACACTTTCGTTTGGTCGTTTCAAGTTTAGTTATCCATTAAAATACCTGAGAAAATATATTGATGCACAACAAAATGTCAATGTATTTGAGGGATTTTAGAGGTAAAGTAAGTTTCTCTCAATTCTTTCTTGTACTTTTGTTAAATGACCTGGGAAGAATATTGTATAAGTAAAAAGATTGATTCAAAGGCATTTAAAGAAAATGATCCTTTAAAATGGGATGAATTGAAGAATATATTTGAACAAGTTCATCCAAATAGTTTCACAGAGCAGAAGAAGTTTTTAATTAACAACCTGAGAAGACGCTATTTATTAGTGGAAGGGGGATCCGCTAAAAAAGCTGAAGAAACTCCGGTTAAAAAAGTAGCATTGCCTTTTCTGAAAAAGAAGGAATAGTGGCTAATTTTCTATTTCTTCTTTTTCTCCTTCCCTTATTTTTTCTTCGTCCTCAAAGAGATAAAAATGTAACTTTTGCTTTAGCTCAGACTTGGAAAGGTTTGAGTGTATCTTTCCATTAATTGCTAATGAAATCTGACCAGTTTCTTCCGAAACCACCAGGACGATGCTGTCCGTAACTTCGGTAAGCCCTATGGCGGCTCTGTGACGGAGTCCGAGGTGGGCGGGAAGGTCGGTGTTCTCACTTACCGGAAGGATACATCTGGCAGCCTTAATTCGGTTATTGGCGATAATCACTGCGCCGTCGTGAAGTGGACTGTTTTTTTGGAATATTGCAATTAGTAACCTTTTGGAAATCAGTGCATCCAGCAAGTCTCCGGATTCTGCATAAAACTTCAGCTCTGAGCTTTTGGCAAATACTATAAGTGCTCCGGTGTTGGTACCTCCCAATATTTTAGCACTTTCAATTACCGGATTCAGGTTGATGGCATTGGCATTGGGCTGAGAACTCTTTTTCCAGAGCAACCCTTTAATGAAAGACCTGTTAAACGCAGTGGTTTTCCCAATAATGATTAAAAATTTCCGGATTTCCTGCTGGAACAGAATTAATGCGGCAATGACACCCACTCCGATAAACTGACCCAAAATGGCAGTTAACAGTTCCATTTTGGCAGCTTTTACAACAAGGTAAATAAGATAGATAGAAAGGAAACCCAGGAAGATTTTTACGGCAATACTTCCTTTTAATAATTTGTATAATTGATAAAGTAAAAAACTAACTAACAGGATATCAAGTATATCTATCCATGTGATCTCTAAGAATCCTATTTTGTATAGTAAAGTCAATTCTTTAAATTTTCTAATAGAGCTATAACTTGTCTGGCCTCCCGAACATCATGTACTCTTAATATACTAAGATTCTTTAAGAGGCCTATCGTATTAACAACAGTAGTGCCGTTTAAAGCCTCTTCCTGAGAAATATTTAATGTTTTATATATAAAAGATTTCCTGGAAACTCCTAATAGGACAGGCAGATTTAACGCACTGAATATATCTAACTGACTTATCAAATGAAAGTTTTGCTGGCTATTTTTCGAAAAACCTATCCCCGGATCTATGATTATATCCCAAACACCGAGCTCATGAAGACGCTGAATTTTCTCCCGAAAATACTGCAGTATATCGCCTGTAAGATGTTCGTACTGGTTCTGTGATGCCATCGTTTCCGGAGTGCCTTTCATGTGCATCAGGATATAGGGAAGCTTTAGTGCTGCGACCGTTTCAAACATCTTTTCATCCAGTTCTCCTCCCGAAATATCATTAATGATTTCAGCGCCTTCTGAAGCGGCAATTCTGGCAGTTTCAGCTCTGAATGTATCTATAGATACAAGACTGTCAGGAAACGCTTTCTTCACTACTTTTAAGGCGCGGCGCGCGCGGTCTATTTCTTCCTCTACTGTGATACGGTCAGCACCAGGCCGGGAAGAGTATCCACCAATGTCTATAATGTCGGCTCCGTTTTCCAGCATGGAAGTCGCCCTTTTTAGAATTTCATCTGAGGTAAGGTATTTTCCACCGTCGTAAAAGGAATCCGGAGTAACATTTAATATGCCCATGATTAGCGGACGGGTAGATAAATCAATTACTCTCCCGTGGACCTGAACCGTTTTTTTTGTATCAAAAATTCTATGTTTCAAATTCTAGTGTCGTAAATTTGACCAAAACAAAACTACTAAATAGAAATTAAAATTGGCAAGCAGGACAGAAAAGGAATACAGGGAGGTTATAAAGAAGTGCAGGGACTTGTTTATTAAAAAAACGCAGGATTATGGGACAGCCTGGAGAATTTTGCGTTTGCCTTCGATCACGGATCAGATATTTATTAAAGCCCAACGAATCAGGTCTATTCAGGAGAAAGGAACTCAGAAGGTAGCAGATGATATCAACTCGGAGTTTATAGGAATTATCAATTATTGTATTATCGCCATGATACAGCTCGGCCTTAAGGAGACCGATCCTTTGGAGCTTTCTGCAGAGGAAGTAGCCAACCTGTATGATAAATATGTAGAGGCAACACTTGAGCTCCTGGCCAACAAAAACCATGACTACGGTGAAGCGTGGCGGGAAATGCGGGTGAGTTCCATCACGGATATAATTCTCATGAAGTTGTTACGAGTGAAGCAAATTGAAGATAATAGTGGCAGGACAATCGTCTCCGAAGGGGTGTTTGCCAATTATCAGGATATGCTCAATTACAGCGTGTTTTGTTTAATTAAGTCGAATTTTATCAATGGGTAAAATCATTTCTACAGTGAGCCGGATTATCGTTGGCTCTTTGTTTATTTTTTCAGGTTTGGTGAAACTGAACGATCCGTATGGTACAGCTTATAAACTTGAAGAATATTTCCATGTATTCAGTGCAGATTTCGGATCCTTTTTCGAATTTTTTATTCCGTATTCTTTATTTCTGTCTATTGCAATTGTAGGCCTGGAAGTGATTTTAGGGGTAGCTGTGCTCCTTAACTACAGAATGAAGCAGACAACCTGGATACTGCTGCTTCTAATTGTGTTTTTTACCTTCCTGACGTTCTATTCCTTTTATTTTGATAAGGTTAAGGAATGTGGGTGCTTTGGAACGTTGATTGTTCTGACTCCGAAACAGTCTTTTTATAAGGACCTGGTTCTCCTGTTTTTTATACTGATTATATTTTTCTTAGGAAGAAATCAGGCTTCCGTTTTCAATTCGGTGAAAGGGGATATGATTATGCTGATGGTTTCGGCGCTCACGTTTTATGCAGGCTACCACGCAGCCAGTCATTTACCATACTTTGATACGCTGAATTTTAAGACAGGAAACCATATTCCTACGTTAATGAAAGCGGAAGAAACACCCAGATACAAGTTTATACTGTCTAAAGAAGGTAAGGAATTTGAGTTTTTGCAGGAAAACTATCCCTCTGATACCTCGTATAAGTTCGTCAGGTATGAGCTTTTAAACAAAGACACAACCAAGCTTGTACCCAAAATTATCGGATTTTCAGTCGATAGTGACGAAGGGGATAAGACAGATGAAATTTTAACAGGTAAAAGGTTAATCATTACGATGCCTGATGTGAAAAAAGCGTTTAATAATTGTAGCGACGGTTGCGTTAATGATTTAAAGGCTTTGGTTACTCAGGCGGAAAAACTTGGATTGTCCCCCGTCATTTTAACTGATCCAGGTTCGGCAGAAATTTTGGAGCTTTTCAGACATGAATTGCAGTTAGCCGTACCATATTATTTTATGGATGATGTCATATTAAAGATGATGGTGAGGTCCAATCCCGGAATAGTACTTTTGAAAGATGGAACGGTGAAAGGAAAGTGGCACTATAATGACATCCCTGATAGTGATAAATTACAAATGCTGCTGAAGTAGATAGATGATAAAATTTATATCGACTAGGTTGTTATATGGCTTTCTGGTACTTTTTGGTGCTTTGATAGTTGTATTTTTTCTTTTCAACGTTTTACCGGGGGACCCTGTAGCGATGATGGCTGGCCAGCGAACCGATGTTTCCACCCGGGAGGCTATTACAAGGGAGCTGGGGCTAGATCAGCCACTGCCGGTTCAATTGGGGTATTATCTGAATGACCTTTCTCCTATATCCATCCACAGAGACACAGAGGCGAATGAGAAAAATTACGAGTACAAAAAGCTGTTTACAATCGACGATAAAGTAGTAGTAGCAAAATACCCTTATCTGCGCCGGTCGTTCCAAACCAATAAAAAGGTTAGTGAAATTATTGTGGAAAACCTGGAAGGGACCTTTTGGCTGGCGTTTGCAGCCATGCTGTTTGCCACAGTTTTTGGAATATTTTTTGGCATGCTGGCTTCGGTAAAACCCAACAGCCTTTTAGACCACTCTACCATTTCTCTTTCTGTTTTGGGAATTTCTGCTCCTCCATTTGTAATGGGAGCCTTAATCGCAATGATTTTCGGGTATTATCTTTCTGATTATACGGGGTTAAATACTTCAGGCCAGTTATGGGAGGATGACCTCAGTGGAAGACGACTGGTATTGAAAAACCTCATTTTGCCTGCATTTACCCTTGGGCTCCGTCCGTTGGCGATTATTGTTCAGCTCACCAGGAGCAGCATGCTGGATGTATTGTCTCAGGATTACATTAGAACAGCCAGGGCCAAAGGACTACGTTATTATAAAATTATCCTCAAACATGCCCTGAAAAATGCAATGAACCCGGTAATTACAGCCGTTTCCGGATGGCTGGCTTCTCTAATGGCCGGAGCATTTTTCATTGAATATATTTTTAACTGGAAAGGTATTGGTTCTGTAACCATTGATGCTGTATACAAACTGGATTTTCCTGTAGTAATGGGAACAACATTATTTGTTGCGCTGGTTTTCATTATGGTCAATATTTGCGTGGATATTTTATATGCAGCCATTGATCCAAGGGTAAGATTGCATTAATTTTACCACATGAAGATTTTTCTAATAGGACTTCCAGGTTCCGGGAAGTCAACGCTCGGAGTTCAGCTTGCCCAATTGCTCACATTTGATTTTTTAGATACTGATGAACTTATTGTCAGGACAGAAAGTATGACCATTAATGAGATCTTTCAGCAATATGGGGAAGACCATTTCAGAAAGATCGAAAATGCTACACTAAAGCAACTAGGTACACTGAGTAATACTGTTATTTCTACCGGAGGCGGATTACCATGTTTCTATGACAACATGGACCTAATATTGTCGATGGGGTTTAGTATTTATCTGAATGTTGCTCCCGAAGTGATTGCTGAAAGATTGTACTCTGTGAACGATCAAACCAGACCAATGGTAAAAGGTAAGAGCAAAGAAGAAATGCTGGCTTTTCTGATTCAAAAGTATGACGAGCGGAAAGGAACTTATCAAAAAGCCAACCTTGAAATATCTGAATCCACTACAGCAGATGAAATAGTGGAACTATTAAAAGCGCAAAAGGTTATTTTTTGAGGAAGGTGCCGACCGTCCCTTCCAGGTTCAGATAGTAACTTCCCGGAGTAAGGTCGTTTACCAGAATAGAGGTGCCAGAACCGTTTTTAATGAGTTTTCCTCTTTGGTTATAGATTTCAAATTCAGCTGTGTCAGATAAGGTTATTTTATCTTCTACTGTGTCCGGATGGAAAGTAATTGTGCGAGGTGTGTCTTTTTTGAGAAACCTGGATGATTTGTTTTCATATCTGACCACGTATTCAGAAGGGGCCAGACTAGTAAGGTCTGCTTCACTTCCTTTCCCTTTCAATACAATGTTGCCATTTAAATCTTCGATCTGATACTTGGCTTTGGCAGTAAAAAAAAGCTTATCCGAAGCAGTTTGAGGATAAACCTGGGCCTGTTCGTTGAACAGGTAGTTCAGCTTTTTGTCGAGGTCGTATTCATCAAGGTCTTTTCCTATAATCACGCCTTGTTCATTTATCAGAAAAGCAGCAGGGATTCCAGATACCCCGTAAAGTTCAGCTGCTTCATTGTCCCATCCCTTGAAGTCACTGCCATGATAAGGCCAGATAAGCTGATCCTTTTTTATGGCATTTAGCCAGGCCTCTCTTTTGGTATCGAGAGAAACACTAAATACCTCAAAGCCCAAATCGTGGTATTTCCGATAAAGTGCTACAATTTCAGGATTGGCGTTGCGGCAGGGAAGACACCAGGAAGCCCAGAAGTCAAGCAAAACGACTTTGCCTTGAAGTTCTGATAAACGAATAATTTTGCCATCCGGATTTTCTATTGAAAAATCCGGCGCTTGCTGCCCTACTTTGGGTTGGGCGTTAGTGGTTAAATAAGATGAAGAGCATACAATTAACAATAGGGATAAAATTGCTTTAAGTCCTGATCTCTTCATCTTAGTATTATGTATTGAGTTAGAAACTTGTTCCAATGGTAATTACTAAACTGGTATTTCTGTTGTTGACAATGGCCATAGGTTCTTTGCCATTGTTTAAGTGATAGGAGAAGTAGTTACTTTTGTAAAAAGTATTTACGAATGCAATATCTGCATAAAAACCATCTGCTCTTAAGCCTGCTCCAAATGTAATGGTATTAATGGTTCTATCCAGATTATCCATAACACCATGTCTGTAAGGATCCCCCAGACGTGCGTAACCAGCTCTTAATCTGTAGTCACCCAATCGGGCTTCAGCCCCAACATTATAGTTAAAGGTTGTTTTATAAAGGTTTTTTACAACATCGTTATCGGCATCAAGTTCCTGAGGATCTGCTCCCTTTAACCTTGCTCCACTGTATCCAACCACTTCTACATCTCCGGAGATAAAACCTGCTTTTCCTGCAAACAGAGCTACTCCGGCTTTTGCTCTGGCGGGAGTGGTTAGATTGTAATTGTAGGTGCCAGGCAGAGTAGAGAAGGACTGAAACGTTCCATCGATACCATATTCATTTACAAAATCCGCATTTAAGTTCATCTTTAATTTGTACTCATAAGTGGTTCTTATGGAGTAGTACGTCGGCGTCTGTCCTGTTATCCCAATTCTAATCCAGTCGGAGGGCTTTACAATGGCTCCTACTTTGAAAAAGATCCCGGTACCTCTCAGGGTTAAATTATCGTAGAGTGAGTAGCTGTCAATCGTATCGCTTGTTTGAGTATTGGTTTCTGTAAAGACTTTACTGGCTTCATAGTTAATGGAAGCAATTCCAAGTGAAGCTCCAAGGTAAACTTTGTCATCTATGTTTCCACCATACGCAAAGTCCCACTGATTTTGATTTCCTTTAGTAGCTACAATTTCCTTTTGTTTTACTATGTTATCACTCATGTTAGCACGCCATGGATTTCCGGGGCATTGAATAAGATTTCCGTCAATGTCTTCTCCGCAATAGATCGGATCTATCAGATAAGCGTTATATGCAAGGCTTATAATATCGGTCAGGGCATTAAGGTCCTGTCCGGCAATTTCTTCATAAGTAAGTCCTCTTGCAGATTCAGCAATGGACTGACCAAAGGTGTTTGCCTTATTAAAACCATTATAGGTAAATTGATTCTGAAAATTATTGGTTCTTGTCATACTTATACCAAAGGAACCACCTCTGTACTTTCCAGGAACTAAGTCGTCTTTAGCTCCTGAAAAGACAATACCGATATTGCCTATATTAAAGCTGACTTTATTATCTCTGGTTTCTGTCCCCAGCATATTTGTTCTGGTACTTGCGAAGTTCAAGCCGGGGGTAATGCTCACATCGGATTTTCTGTAAAATCCAAGACCCGCAGGGTTGCTACTGAGGGTTCCCAAATCTGCCCCAAGGGCAGTTGTTGCTCCAGCGATGCCCTGGAATCTAGCAGTACCACCAAAAGTGGTTTGAGAAAATCTTATAGCATCGTTATAATATCCGTATGGACCCTGAGAAAAAGCAGAAAGAGAAAACAGGCTTAAAAAGCCTGTTGTAAAAATTAACTTAGATATTTTCATAGTAGTATGCTAAAATCTTCTTCTGCCGGCTGGAGAGTTGTTGTTAGACGGAGTTGACCCTCCGCCGCCACTGCCACCACCAACTCTTGGAGAAGGGGAACTATAGTTATTGTTACGATTATAATTGTTGTTATTATAATTATTGTGATTGTTGTTGTAGCTGTTGTTATTATTGTTATAGGTATTTCTCTGTGTGTTGGTGTTATTGTTGTTATAAATCTGTCTTCTATTACTGTTATTATTGTTGTTGTTGCTATTATTTCCAGAGTTTCCGCTATTAGGACTGGAAGGTCTGGAATACTGATCGTTTGATTGATAGTTCGAACGATTGTTAGGTGTAGCAGAAGGAGACGTAGTGGTAGACTGCTGACTATTATTGCCGGAGCTATTTCCCGGATAATAGATTTGCTTTCTTCCATTGGCATCTTCTTTTATTACCTTTCCCTGATTGTTGTTATAACTATCCTGCGTAGCACCATTGGAATACCTTTGTGTTCTGGGGTCATTGGTACTGTTTTGAGGAGTATTGATTTTTCCTGCGGTTCTGTCCTGTCTTGGTCCATTGTTTACAGGCTTGGCTTTTATATTGCCATTGTTATAGCCAGGGTAGTATCCTCTGTCAAAGCTGCTGTAGTATGGACGTCCCCAATAAGGATAACCTCCCCAGTAAGAATAGTGTCCCCCCCATGTGGTAGCCCAGTATGGATATGCCCATGTATTGTAAGAATACCAGGGAGAATAATAATCATAGTAATAGAATGGGGAACCCCAGGTTATAGCAGTAAAATGTGGTCTGCCGTATCTAAAACTCATTACAGGATAAACAGGATAAAAGGTATTAAATCCATAATAGCTGTTCCATCCCCAGCCTGTATTGTATCCGAAACTTACAGTAATACCCGAAGTAGGTCCGAAAAACGCATAAGGGTTCCATCCAGTAGTGTAACCCATTCCCCAGTTATACCTTCTTGCAGAGTTACTGTTGTAGAAATAATCGTCGTTGCTGTAGTAGTTATTCGTGATATAAGTATCCCCTCCTGAACTTGAAGATGAAGAGGTGGAGGTGGAGTTTTTGTAGGTATATCTGGAATAATCTACAGGTTGGTCACTATAGGTATATTCGTTGGATGACGACTCGTTATAATTGTTTGAATAGTTTTGGTTGTTGTCAGAATTGTAGTACTGTTGTGATGCATCATTTCCTGAATACGTCTGATTGTTAGTTACGGGAAGAGCCTTCTTTTTGTCTTTGGAAGAAAAATAAAGGTCATCATTTTCAGGGGAAGAAGAGGTGAACTGGTTACCGGTACAAGCACCCAATATTCCTAATCCAATCAATACCAGTATATTTTTGAGTTGAAATGATTTCATAGTACTACCATTTATCTGTAATTATAACTAACGAAATAGACCTTTAGTCCAGTATCCTTAGGCAAATTAATTTATTTTTAGCTAAAGGACTATGAAAAACCGTTTTATTCAACTTTTAAAAACATTTTTCTAGTCTTATAGTATATTTGCCACTTTAATTATAAGATCAAAAGGTATACCAAAATAAAAAAATAATGAGCAAAGGATTGCCAAAAAGAAGTGAAGATTATTCAGCATGGTATAATGAACTGGTTAAAAGAGCAGATCTGGCTGAAAATTCGGCGGTTAGAGGTTGTATGGTTATAAAACCCTATGGTTTTTCCATTTGGGAGAAAATGCAGTCGGTACTGGACAAAATGTTTAAAGATACCGGGCATTCCAATGCCTATTTTCCTCTTTTTATTCCTAAATCCTATTTAAGCAAAGAGGCCAGTCACGTTGAAGGTTTTGCCAAAGAATGTGCTGTGGTTACCCATTACAGGTTAAAAAATTCTCCTGAGGGGAAAGGAGTAATTGTTGATCCGGAAGCAAAACTGGAAGAAGAGCTTATTGTAAGGCCTACGTCTGAAACTGTAATCTGGAGTACCTATAAAAACTGGATTCAGTCTTACAGAGATCTTCCATTGCTGGTAAATCAATGGGCGAATGTGGTACGCTGGGAAATGAGAACCCGCCTGTTTTTACGTACAGCGGAATTTTTGTGGCAGGAAGGACACACCGCTCACTCTACCTCAGAAGAGGCGGTAAGAGAAACAGAACAAATGCTCGAAGTATATGCAAATTTTGCTGAGAACTATATGGCAATGCCGGTGGTGAAGGGGAAAAAGACAGCTAACGAGCGTTTTGCCGGAGCTGTAGATACTTACTGTATCGAAGCATTGATGCAGGACGGAAAAGCCTTACAGGCAGGTACTTCCCATTTTCTTGGACAAAATTTTGCCAAGGCGTTTGATGTTAAATTTGCGAATCAGGCGGGTCAGCTGGATTATGTATGGGGAACTTCCTGGGGAGTGAGTACCCGATTAATGGGGGCACTCATTATGGCACATTCAGACGATGAGGGGCTTGTTTTACCTCCTGCGTTGGCACCGATTCAGGTAGTTATTGTACCGATTTTTAAAGGAAAGGAACAGCTGGAGCTTATTAGAGAAAAAGCTGAAGCAATCAGAAAACAACTTCTTGCTAAAGGAATTTCAGTGAAATTCGACGACAGAGATACGCAGACTCCAGGGTTCAAATTTGCGGAATATGAGCTGAAAGGGGTACCTGTGCGTCTGGCACTTGGAGCAAGAGACCTTGAAAATGGCACTATTGAAATTGCTCGAAGGGATACCAAAGAGAAAAAGACCTTCAAAATAGAGGAAACCATCGCTCAGGTGGAATTATTATTAGCAGATATTCAGAAGAACATTTATAACAAAGCGTTAAAATTCAGGGAAGAAAATACCACTAAAGTGGATACATTCGAAGAATTTGTAAAAGTACTGGATACCAAAGGTGGCTTTATTCTGGCTCATTGGGATGGTACTTCTGAAACGGAAGAAAAGATTAAAGAAGAGACCAAAGCGACGATCAGATGTATTCCTCTGGACGCTAAAGAAGAAGAAGGTAAATGTGTGTATACAGGCAAACCCAGCTCCAGGAGAGTGTTATTTGCCAGAGCTTATTAGCATTTACTTACCTGAGTAAATAAAAAAGACTGTCCCCCTATTTATGGTTTGGGACAGTCTTTTTTTGTTGTCAGGCATTGTTCTACCCGAATGCCCTGAAAAAGGAACCATTTTTCTTTTATTTTAATCGCATCATAGGATAGTTGCACGGTTTTACCACTCATATCCTGCAAGGCCATAAATACGGTATAGTTTGTCTCATTTTTCTGCAATTCCTGTTGGTCTACCAGTTCTGTTTCTGCCCAATTCACCTGATGATCGATACCGGCTTCTTCTACAGCCTCGAAATTTTGCCTGGTCTGTATTTTAAAGCTTTCCGGATCGATCTGATCGTAGATGTATTTATCCTTTTGAGAGGAATGTTTTTTCAGATAGCGGAGCTCATTTTCATCAGGGATATAAGAGGAAAGTAAGTTAAAATCATTCATTTTAAGTGCATTGGCCAGGGCTCCGGTAATCTCTTTACGCTTAAAAGCTCCTCTTTTTTCAATTTCAATATCTTCATCTATCAGATGGATAGAAAGAAGAATCAATAGAATCGGTACCGTTTTTAGCATGATCGTTACATATATTTAAAACAACCCTGCCTCAAAATGAATAGTTAATAAAATTATTATACTTACTGATAATCAGTTATTTGTTTTGTTGTAAAAGGAATAAAATTGGCCTATTAGGATTAATTATATACCTTTAAGGGAATTATCTGTTTAATTAATCGTTTTTTACAGGACACTATCGACGTAAAATGTCTGTACACAAATCAGAAATTAAAAAAGTAACGACCCACCAGTTACAGGAAATGAAAAATCGTAAGGAAAAGATATCCATGCTTACTGCTTACGATTATTCAATGGCAAAAATTCTGGACACAGCAGGTGTCGATGTTTTGCTGGTAGGAGATTCCGCATCAAATGTAGTAGCCGGGCATGAGACTACCTTGCCGATAACCCTTGATCAGATGATTTATCATGCGAGCTCGGTAATTCGGGCCGTAAACAGGGCATTGGTAGTTGTAGATCTTCCATTTGGGTCTTATCAGGGAAATTCTTCCGAAGCATTGAGGTCGGCTATCAGGATTATGAAAGAGTCCGGAGCACACTCCGTGAAGATTGAAGGCGGGATTGAAATCAAAGAGAGCATTCTTAGAATATTAAGCGCAGGGGTTCCGGTAATGGGACACCTGGGATTGACCCCTCAGAGCATCTATAAGTTTGGAACCTATACCGTAAGAGCAAGGGAAGAGGCCGAAGCCAAAAAACTGATAGAAGACGCACGGCTTTTGGAAGAATGTGGGTGCTTTGCCCTGGTATTGGAAAAGATCCCGGCAGAACTGGCCAAAAAAGTGGCCGAAGAACTGACCATACCAGTGATTGGTATCGGAGCCGGACCTTTTGTAGACGGGCAGGTGCTGGTAACTCATGATATGTTGGGGATTACCAAAGAGTTTAAACCAAGATTTTTAAGACGATATGCGGAGCTGGATACTATTATTACCGGTGCTGTAGAATCGTATATTAAAGATGTTAAATCTGTGGACTTTCCCGGAAAAGAAGAATATTATTAATTTGCACCATCAGTCAGGCTCCTGCGGGCCTGACTATAAGTCTTACCAAAGTGGATTTCTCGGATATATTTGAAGTTGTTTTTGAAGACAACCATCTCATCGTCGTAAATAAAAAAAGTGGCATATTAGTGCAGGGAGATGAGACAGGAGATAAAGCCTTGCCGGATTATATCAAAGATTATTTAAGGGTAAAATACAATAAGCAGGGGAATATTTTTGCCGGTGTTGTTCACCGCCTGGACAGGCCTGTAAGCGGACTGGTTGTTGTAGCCAAAACTTCCAAGGCGCTGGAAAGAATGAATGAGATTTTCCGGGAAAGAAAAGTTGAAAAAGTATACTGGGCTATTGTGGGCAATAAACCTCCTGAATTATCCGGAAAGCTTGTACACTGGATGAAAAAGGATGGAAAAATCAACGTTTCCAGGACCTATGAAAGCCAGATCAAAGATAGTCTGCGTGCCGAGCTTGAATATCAGATGATCGGGAAGGCCGGAAATATGTATTTGCTGGAAGTGAACCCTCATACCGGAAGGCATCATCAGATAAGGTCACAGCTTTCTTCCATGGGATGTCCTATAAAAGGCGATGTGAAATATGGATTCCCCGAAAAAAATTCAGATCACAGTATCTGTCTCCATGCAAGACGTCTGAAGTTTATTCACCCTGTAAAAAAGGAGCCGATTGAACTAATTGCTGAATTGCCAGGTTCTGGAGCCTGGGGAAAGTTCAAGATGTTTGAATAACTTCAGATTGTATTCATAGTTACCAATTACATTTGCTTAAAAATAGAATATATACATAATGAGCTTTTGGATTAGATTGAAAGATAAGTGGGGGATAAGAAGTAACTGGCAAATGGCGATTATTTTTATCGTTTTTGCCCTAACAGGACTATCTGCTGTTAAGGTCAGAGAATTTATATTTCCCCTGATCGGAGTGGTAGAAGAAACGCCCTTTTACGTGAAGTTTCTTTTATGGCTGTTTGTAATCTTCCCATTTTATTATGTTTTCCTACTGACTTATGGCTTCTTGTTTGGTCAGTTTCCATTTTTCTGGGCAATGACTAAAAAGACTTTCGGAAGGTTTGGGAAACCGTTCAAAAAAACGTAAAAATGAAATTGCTTAACAAAAGCGCTAATGTACTTAGCGCTTTTTTGTTTTGTCGACTTTAGCGGGAGTGAATTCTAGTTCCTATAAACTGATCTCCTCCCGATCGAAGTAAATGCTAAACGTTGTCCCTTTATCTTTATCAGAATTTATTGTAATTCTTCCGTGGTGCAGACGGATAATTTTTAGCGATAATGGAAGGCCGATTCCGTGTCCGGCATAGTTGGTGGTATTACTGCCTCTGTAAAATGGTTCAAATACGTGAGGAATGTCTTCTTCCGGTATTCCTATGCCGAAGTCTGTAACACTTATATCTAAAAGCTGTTCTGTTGCAGATAACTTCACTATTACTTTCTGGTTCCCTGAATATTTAATGGCATTGTGAATGATGTTGATGATTGCAAGTTTCATCCACATTCTGTTTACAGAAAGGGAGATCCACTCAATATTTTCGGGTATTTCAGAAAATTCAATGATTACGTTGTTATTGGGTATTCTTCTTGTAAGGTCTGCTTTTACTGCAAGTAAAAGTTCGTCCATCTGGACTTTTTCAGTAACAAGTTTTTTTCCATCGAAACCCAGTTGAGACATTTTTAGCAAACTTGTAATAAGCTGGTCCAGCTTGGTGGCTTCCATGGCGATAGTGTTTAAAGCCTGGATGTATTCTTCTGTAGTCCTTGGTCTTTTCAATATGATCTCCGATTCTCCCAATATAGTGGTAAGCGGTGTTCTGAGCTCATGAGAAGCGTTGCTCACAAAGTGACTTTGCATTTCGAAAGAAGCTTCCAGACGGTCGAGCATATTGTTGAAGATATTAGCCAGATGTGACAGTTCGTCTTTGCCATTGCCAGGTTTCAGCCGAAGGTGCAGGTTAGAGGCCCGGATCATATCAAGCTCTTCTACAATTCTGGATATGGGATTTAATATCTGATTAGAAAATAAAACGGCGGCGATAAAAATAATAACGCAGCAAACGATGAATCCGATTATAAGTAAATTTCTAAGGGAAGTAAGTAGTTCATTACCTTCCTGGTCAATAGCAGAAAGGATGACTAAATAATCAGGGTAGGACTCTTTATAGTACACACCGACAAAGAAGTCATCTCCCCTTTTATATTCTCCATAACCGTTCTTTAGTATATCATTGAAAAAATCTGGGGGGACGTTTCTTAAATCATTTTTTGGAATTTGAGTGGTGATGCTGTTTACTTTAACTAAGTATTCTTTTTCACCTGTTAAAGGTACAAGGTGTTTTTTTCGAACTTCTTCATAAACTGGTTTTGCTTTCAGGTCTTCTTCCATGTGGTTGTGTGCAGCAATGGAAGCCCTCGCCTTAAGCCTTGTATAGAAGTTTCTGGTGGCAAAATGCGAGGTAAATAAAAAAATAAAGATACTTAACAGCAGCAGGGTGGCTGCGGTAAGTGAACTGTAAAGAATTATAATTCTGTTGCGAATCGTCATCTCAGTCATCTTTTCTCAGAACATAACCCATGCCCACCACGGTGTGAATTAGTTTTTCTTCAAATCCTTTATCGATTTTTTTTCTTAAATAATTTATGTATACATCTACCACATTGGTATTCATGTCAAAGTTGATATCCCAAACATTTTCGAGTATGCTTGCTCTGGATAAAACCCTTCCCTGATTGATCATGAGATATTCCAGTAATTTGAATTCTGTAGCAGTCAGCGTTATTTTCTCTTCTCCTCTCTTAACTGTTTTATTGAAGGTATTTATTTCAAGATTGGAAAACTTTAAAACAGAGTTTTTGGGATTATTTTTTTGTGTTCTCCGTTTAATGGCTTCTATACGGGCGAAAAGCTCTGAAAATTTAAAAGGCTTTACAATATAATCATCGGCTCCGGCATTGAGGCCTGAAACAATATTTTCAGTGGTGCCAAGTGCTGTAAGCATAATGATTGGAATGTCGGAATTGTCTTCCCGAATGCGTCTGCAAACCTCCATACCATTAATCCCTGGAAGCATCAGATCCAGTATTACCAGATCAAATGTGTGGTCCATCATCATTTGAAGGCCGGTAGCTCCATCCATAGCTATGGTTGCAGAATGCCCTTCTTCCTGAAAGCCTCTCATTATAAAGGAAGCGACATTTACCTCGTCTTCAATGATCAGAATTTTCATGGTATAAATACTAGTTAACCTCAAATATACTTAGCGATCCTTTTTAAACTTTAATTAACGGAATATTTTCCTTCGAATTTTTATAAATTATTCTTCTATTGTGCAGCTTTTATCCGGGGGTAGTATATGCTGCTGATTATAAGTATGTTTTTGTGCTGCTAGAGCCTAAAAAAGTTATCTGAAATAGTTTAATATAATCAAATAAGTTTTATTTTTACCTTATCTGTTCTGTCAAAAAGAGTCTCCCGCTCTTCCCTAAAACGTACTCTGCTGGATATGAAAATACAATCTGAGGTAATCGGAAAGAGGTATGCTGCTTTGCAAATGGACATCTCCTGGCTGGAAGCGGTCCTTGATTTGCGAAGTTCATTTCAGATTTTTGAAGGTGACGTATTCGCGCTTGTTCCACCTCCTGAAGTGACAGTAGGCGATGTTTACAGCAATATTGTCAAAAAAAGCCATTTATCTCCTCCGGAAAGGCTGATCCTCCTGCTTAGCCTTAGTCCGATTTTGAAGCCGGATTTAACAAATAAATTTCTTACGGTAAAAAATCAGTTGGAAATGATTCCTTCAGAAATAGGAGGAGTTTTGGGAAAGGCATACAGAGGATTTCTACCTACAATACAAACGGCGCTATACATCCTTTCGGGAAGGAATGGCAACGTGCTGGAATGGCTGCATTTGTTTAATCCGGAAGAAAAGCTTAGTGCCTTTCATCTCATTACATTAAAAGCCATTCAGCCTGATGAGCCATTTACAAGCCAGTTACTCACTCCTTCAAAGGAACTACTGGATTGTCTGGTAAATGGAAAAGAACTGACACCTCTTTATTCTCCGGAATTCCCTGCTCAGAGAATAACAACTTCGATGGAGTGGGAGGATCTGGTTCTTAATAAAGAAACGCTGGATCAGGTGGAGGATATTCTTGACTGGGTACGTTTTGAAAAACAGTTGCAGTGTAATAAAGACTATGCGAAAAAGACAATGCCTGGTTATCGGGCCTTATTTGCAGGGCCTCCCGGAACGGGAAAGACACTGACGGCTTCTCTGATAGGTAAAATCACCGGGAGGGAAACCTACAAGATTGATCTGTCCATGATTGTATCGAAGTATGTTGGAGAAACAGAAAAAAATCTGGCAAAAATATTTAGCAGAGCCCAGGGACAAAACTGGATTCTGTTTTTTGATGAGGCTGATGCCTTATTTGGTAAAAGGTCAGAGACGAAAGATGCACACGACAGGTATGCCAATCAGGAAGTTGCCTATTTGCTTCAGCGTGTGGAGCAATATGACGGCCTTGTTATTCTTGCCAGTAATTATAAAAAAAATATAGATCAGGCTTTTTACAGACGACTTCAGGCAATTGTAAATTTTCCTCTTCCGGATTATTCGGAACGATTACTGTTGTGGGAAAAAGCACTGCCAGAAGGATTTGTTTATGATGAAGAGGTAGATTTGACAGCCCTGGCAGAGCGATATAAGATATGTGGAGGCTCTGTTACCAATGTGTTACGCCATTGTTGTCTTAAAGCTGTATCAAGGAATTCTGATAAGATAATAGCAGGCGACTTGATGGTTGGTATAACCAGAGAGTTTGCCAAAGAAGGCAAAACAGGTGTTTAATGACAGGCATATAAAAAAGCATAGTTTATGACTGGTCACTTTTTAAAAGAACATAAAGCATCTTCAGTTCAAAGAAAAAGCTCCACTATTGACCACGAACGATATTCCTCCATGGAGTACGGGAGCGTCGCAGCAATGACCAGCCAAAGCGAGGTAAATGGGTATGGCAATGCTGTGTTGCAGTCTATGCAAATGAAGGAGGTGGACAGGAAGGATTATGGTTTGAAACAGCCAGCGAATCTGCAGGAAAAAGGTACAACGTTTCAGCGTAAAGAAGATCCTTCTGCGGGTAATTCAGCTAAACCGTCGGGAGGTCTGCCGGAAGAATTAAAGAGTGGAATAGAATCGTTATCGGGTATTTCGATGGAGGATGTGCAGGTACATTACAATTCGGAAAAACCTGCACAGATCAATGCACGTGCTTTTGCTCAGGGAACAAATATTCACCTGGGGGCCGGGCAGGAAAAGCATTTGCCTCATGAAGCCTGGCATGTAGTGCAGCAAAAGCAAGGCCGGGTAAAACCTACAATGCAAATGAAAGGGACGGTACATATTAACGACGATGATGGGTTAGAAAGAGAAGCTGATGAAATGGGCGAAAAGGCAATGCAGAGGAAGGGGGAGGGCACTTCTAATAATACGGTTTTACAAGGTCGTTCTGGTTCCAATGTAGTGCAAAGACGCATTGGTTTTGAAATTGAAACAGGAATACCTATAACAGAAAGAATACCTAATACGGACCCTCAGACTGTTGGAGCTCATCCTATTATACATATAGATGCTCACCCACAAACAATGGGGCAGACTATAAGACGGGGATCGTTAACCATTTCAGCAGATCATTCGGGTGCACATACTGAAACTGATATGGAGCCATTTGAACAATGGTCCATAATAGAGGCAGTAACGGATCCGATTAATGATAGTTTGCCCCTTAATCAGTTTGATGCGCTTGCCAGAACCTGGTTAACGGATATTATAACTATAAAACAACTGGCACAGCAGAGTCCTCCTGCAAAGCAATTGTGGGGGTCAAATTATTATGTGGGGCTTCCTTCTGCTCAGAATTATACAGAATGGGATCGCATTGCACCTCAGGTAACAGTGGGCGTCCCCCTTGATCAGGCAGCAAAACTAATTAGCGCATTTCCCTTAAGTGGTAGTGTAAGTGCCTATAATGCAACGGAGCTGGCTAAAGAGGCTCCGGGAAAGGCTCTTAGAGTGATGCAGGAGCTTCTGGCAATCGTACCACCTGATTACGAGGACGGCGTATATGAACTGAAAGGGTTGGTAACACTGATGATGAACTACCTTACCGCAGGTAATGACGATGAAATTGCCAAAGTGATATATATGAAAAACAGACCTGCTAATGTTTTTTATAAAAGTAAACTTTCGGTTGTGCGCAATAATCTGCTCAACACGTATTATGGAAATCTTGTTCTGAGTAATCCTCAGCACAGAGCAACGTTAAGAGCGCTTCTTCTGATAGTATCGGAAAGGAACGTTGGAGATCCGTTGTTTAAAGCGGATCCAAGCCCGGTAAACCCACAAGGGGTTGCTTCAACAGTAACAGTTATTAACTGGATTACAGAAGTATTATCAGGTGTAGATGACAGAATTTTCGACGAAATGAAGAATCCATGGTCAAATCCAATTGCGCCGGATGCAAACGACGAAGTGGTGATTGAATTGAGAAAAGTTGGTTATAATCTTACCCATCATAATTTTACCCTGGAGGATTTTAATGGTGGTTTGCTGGATTATATGAAAAAAGTATACCTTGCCAATAAACAGTTGAAAAATCATGAGGTATAACCTCTAATGACTGTATGTTATGATAAAAGATCCGGGTGTTCAGCAATATTTTGACGCATTGCCTGAAGAACGAAAGGCTGCTATGACAGAACTTAGAATGGTCATACTAAAGAACCTTCCCAAAGGGTTTGAAGAGGTCATGAATTATGGAATGCCTGGTTATGTGGTACCTCATTCCTTGTTTCCGCAAGGTTATCATTGTGCACCCGAATTACCACTTCCCTTTATTAATATTGCTTCTCAGAAAAATTTTATAGCCATGTATCACATGGGACTTTATACGGACGAAAATCTCCTGAAATGGTTTATAGAGGAATATGCAAAGGTAAGTAAAACTAAACTGGATATGGGGAAAAGCTGTATCCGGTTTAAAAAAATCGATCAGATACCTTATAAGCTTATCGGTGAACTTGTCTCCAAAATGACTCCTGAAGCATGGATTGCTCTCTACAAGGAAAAGGTGATGCGTTCTTAATAGATTTAAATAGCGTATAGGAAGTTAACAAAAAAAAATGAGTAAAATTGTAAAAAAAAGAATTTATGGGATTAGAGTATTTTATTCATGTTGAACTTTCTGAAAAGGATAAAGAAGGTATAAGGCAACTAATCGATTTTGATGCTGAAGGGGAAAACTGGGGAGATGTGGTGGAAGTGGAAGAAGATGGAATATATGTTTGTAAAAGTGTAGATGCAGAACTTTGGAGGGGACTTGAGCAGCTTAAATCCTATCTGGATAATAAAGTAGTAACATATCGTATTGAAGAACTATAGGCTATTCGCATGTACCAGGTAATATTTTCTCTGCACTCTGTTCTCAGGTGGTTATTGGTACTGGGGCTTTTAGGAATATTGGTTCTTTATGGCATCAATCGGGGGAAAGGGACAAAATCATTTAGAACAGGAGAATTATTTAAGTCCGTAACCGTCACGTTAGCACATATTCAGCTTCTGGTGGGGTATTACATTTATTTCGAAAGTCCCATGATGCATTATTTCAGAAATAATATTCAAAAAGGGTTGGCTATTCCTGAAATGGCTTTTTTCGGGATATACCATGTGACAATGATGACGATTGCTATATTGGTACTGACGATTGGCTCTTCTGTTGTAAAAAAAGCAGAGACCTATGAGCAGAAAAGGAAGTATATATTAATCTTTTTTGGGATTGTGTTACTTATGATTGTTCTTGCTGTACCGTGGCCTTTTTCTCCTTTCATTGCCAGACCGTATTACAGAAGCTTCTGAAAAAAGATCAAGAGCATTGTACACAACAATGCTCTTGACGTTTTTTAGTAGTTGATTTCTTCTTCTTTTAACTCCATTGTTTCTACTTTTTGAAAGTAAATTTTATCCATTAACTTTCTGTTAGGCATGATTTGTTTATCAAGGTAGGTAAGTTTCCAATTGGTTCCGTCTTCAGGATCTTCAGCGGCATATCGGGCAATACCTGCATCGGCCCATATTTCATATTTGGTAATAAGAAGGGTCGATAGTTTTAAAATCGGATAAAAAAGTTTGAGCCATTTGTTTTTGACAGACATTTGAACAAATACCTGTATTTTAGACTCACTCGCATTTATCGGAACCAGAAAGCTGGTTATAATAAATGAAACAGGGCGTTCTACAGTGTTGTCTTTGTCAGTCCAGTAGTTTCTGTAAGAACCGTGCAGGGGCCTGAATTTAAACACCCAGTCGTTGTGGTAGTGATCGCCTTTTTTTATTCCAAAAAAGGAGCTTAAAAAGCCAGGTAAATTTCTGTATTTGCAATTGAGAAAACCGAAGGTCTGTTCTTCTTCAATTTTAACCTTAAAGTCTACAGTATTCAGCTCGTTAAGTCCTGGTCCGATGAAGGTGTGCACTTTGAAAGCATGTTCGATTTCTCCAAAGTTGTCCAGTGCTACTTTTAATGGGGCATTAAAATGGGAGGAAAATCTTCCTATTAGTTCATAGCCAGGACGTGTAAATTCAGGGAATGCCTCGTCGGGAGTATTTTTATTGGCAATCCAGATAAAGCCATATTTGTCCCAGGTTTTTAAACTGTGTACTTCACAGTTTTTATTAGGTACAGATGGGCTCTGAGCCATTCCGGAGGCATTTATCCTCCAGGCATGATACGCACATACCAGTTCTCCTTCTTTGTTGATTTTTCCTTTTGATAATAAAGCTCCCCGATGTGGACATGCGATTGGAAAAGCAACGGGATTTCCATTGTTGTCCCGGTACAGGACATATTTTTTTCCATTAAGTGTTATTTCTTTTATCTTCTTATTTTTTAGTGAAGAGGATAAAAGTACAGGGTGCGGAAATCTAAGTATATCGGATGTGACGCAAGTATTTTTTTTCATAATAGATCAAATTAATTATTGGAAGTTCTGGCATGGACCATTCTTACATGTCCTAATGTCTGTCCTATAATTTTTCCATCCCTATTCCTTAGATACATATTTTCCAGCTCATCAGGGCCATAGTCTGTTACTACAGATAGATTTACTTTTGCCAAAAAAGGACTTATTTCATCTTCGTTAAGGCCAAATAAAAAAGGCTCCTTTATTTTTTGAAGCCACCTGGCAATTTCTTTTCCTCCGTAGGTGCTGTGGTCTCCATTAACAAAGTCTCTGGTAGCATAATCAAAGGCTATGGAGCTTCCGGCACCACATTGGGAGATAAAGTTGAGTACTTCAACAACGACTTTCTCAGGGAGATAATAAGAGACTCCTTCCCAGAGAAACAACGTCCGTTTGGTTTTGGAGAATCCCTCCTGTAGTAAGGCTTCGTAGAAAGGGCGTTCATTAAAATCCAAAGGTATGAAATGGATATTAGCCGGGATTTCTTCAGGAAGGCGTACCAGTTTCTGCCGTTTATAAAGCTGTGTTCCAGGAAAGTCTATTTCAAATACTTTTAGCTTTTTCAGGTGCATCTTGTAGCGAATACCTCTTGTGTCGTATCCTGCTCCAAGAATTACGACCTGTTCTATGCCTCCGGCTATTTCTCTGAGAAGAACATTGTCAAAGAACTTTGTACGAATGATGGCAAAACAATAGCTTCCCGGTGATATTGATTCAATAACCTTCTGAAGAAGCCATTGAGGTCTTATGCTTGTAATTAGTTTGTATTTGTATCCAATGAAAAATTTAGCCAGGTAGTCTTCGCACTGGATCAGGACATCTTTTTCTTTAGCCGTGGCTGCCCTTAAAGCAGCCACGGTTTCCGCTGAGCGGATAGCATTGCTTTTTTGTTTATTCATGAATCGGATTGAAAGCAAGTACAACAGAACCTTTACATTTAACACCATCTTCATCGGAGAAAGAGACTGAAGTGTACGCAAAATGGGCACCGTTAGAGGATATTACCTTGTCTATGGTTATTTCTACAAAGAAGCTATCGCTGTCAAGCTGTTTTAAAAATTTCCCTTCTATTTTTACTATCAGCATAGAGGAAAGCTGTTGTTGTAGAAAAGTGTCGTAGTCAAGTTTTATCTTACTTTCCCAAATGGGTATTAGTTTTTGGAATATACCCTCCTGCAGACATTTTCCAAACATTACATAGGCCAGCTGATTAAAGCAGATGTTGAATTCTACAGCGTTGAAGTGACCTGTGTCATCTATGTAGCAGCTTTCCGGAATTGAGAATTTTCCTCTGGCTGTAATAAGGCTGGAGGTGCTATTGGCTTCCAGCGTATCAAGATACTGGGTGATCTCTGCTTCATGCAGGTATTTCGCATGATTCCTGTATGGCTTTAATATAAGATCCAGGAAGTCCTTGGAAATTTTTATTGCAGAATCTTTTTGGTAGGTAGTGTTGATTGCAGTAGTCATAGTAGTGTTAATTTTGCAATGTGGTCACATTTTCCTGAAGAAGAGAGGCACATAAAGGGTAGGCATCCTTTAAGGTAATTCTGTACATCATTGTTTCTTCTTCTTTCTTTACATCTTCATGGATGTTTTCAGTAACGGCTTTTTTACGTCCTGAGCAATGCGCTAGAAAACGGTTGTCCCAAATGATAAGGTCTCCAAGAGCCCATGTCACTTCTCTGATAAACTGGTCTGTTTCTGCAAAGTCAAATAATTCGTTTAATATTCTATGCGAATCGTCCATAGACTTGTTTTTAATTCCTATAGTAAATCCTCTTGTACCATATACAATTTTTTCTTTTGTATAAGGATGCTCCAGTATTGCAGGGTGGGTTACAGGAGGCGCATAATAATCTATCATTTCCAGAAGCTCGGAAATATCTATACCAATATCTTCCTGGCGTATTTTGTATTTCCATCTGCCACTATGAATAAATTCTTCACCTTCTATTTCGTTGAGAAGCCTTTGAGGAAGCGCTTTGTATACTTCACTCATGTCTATAAACTTGGTTGTGCGCTTTACGGTCGCAGGTAATACTTTGGGCAATAGCATTGTTATTACCTTGGGATCTTTTTCAAAGGAAGTATCGGAATGCCAGTAACCACCAGTACGTGGTACACCTATTTGCTTTCCATCCTTCTTAACATTGGAGGAGACAAAGATTAGCGGATATTTTGGATGGTGATAGTTTTCCTGAAGATACGGAATTGGGTTTCCAAACCTTTTGGCAAAGTTGCAGTAGGCTTCCTCTGAAATATCCTGGTTCTTCAGAATAATGATCCTGTTTTTGTAAAGTTCTTTCTGAAGTGCACTGATTTCTGAATCGGTTATGTTGTTTACATCAATGCCGTATATATTACAGCCGATAGCAATTTTTTCTGTTTTCATAAAAGTTTTTAGTAAATGGTTAATGTGTATAAAAAGAGCATGGCATTCCTGTTTCAGGTGTACTTCCTGAATGCTGGTTTATAAATGCCGGAACTGTATAAACTTTATTATGTTCTTTAAAACATAATAGGGTGGTGGATTAAGAATATAGCGCTTCTATTCTTAAAGGTATAAGTGGTTATAGAAGGACCTTATTATAAACATAGCTAGTGCTTATAACCATAACCTGTATCAAAAGTATTGAATTAAAATTCATCTTAAAATTTTTAAGATACTTTTTTTGCTTATATGAATAAAAATGCAGTAAAGTGGTAGGACAGTTTAATTGATTGGTTTTTAGTGTGCTAAAAATGGTCGTTTGGAAAGACTGTTTAAACGATTGCTGGTTTAATATTATGGAAATTGGTATATTATGTAGTAAGGATTGAATTATTTATGAAGAGTTGAGTAGATGTTAAATGAAGGATGTAACATGGTATAAAAATATGTTTGAACGTATATTTAAAGGATCTTTTGGGGAAAAGGTAGAATACCTTGTTTAAGCTTAAGAAGGTAAAATAAGGTATTCTACTTTGGTACTTGTTAGTCGGCAAACACAGCTCCGGTTTTTTTCTTTCGTTCCATTTCAATAGCCATTACATTGTTCGCAGCTACGAATATTTCATTCTCTATAGGATTGGGGAATATGATCTCTGCAAATTCTTCGTTTTTGTCTCCCAGGTTTATTTTTTGTTTGCTAAGTGTGATTTTTCCATCTTTCACTTTTTTGTTGGTTATGAATATATAGTAAAGATCATCTTCTTGAAGCAAACTTGATTGTGGTACCGTAGGAGCAGGGGTATTGTTACTTTTGTTTTCAAGAGTAGCCATAATGTTCATGTCTGGCAGTATAATGCTGTTATGGGGTGCAGAAAACCTTACAAACACATTTATGGCTTTGGTCTGTTCATTAATAATTTTGGCTATGTTAAATACTGTTCCCTGAACTTTTCCAAAAGAATGATTGATAAAATCAAGGCTCACAGATTGTCCTGGCTTAATGAGGTCTATATCTTTTTCATAAACATAAATCTCAGCTAACAGCTGATTTACATCGATCAGCTCAGCGAGGATTGTTTCGGGAGAAGCAATCATTCCTACACTTACAGGTAACGCATGTATGTATCCTGAGATTGGAGCTTTAATGGAAAGCTTTGTTCTTATAGCATCGGGAATATCATTTCTGGTATCAATTCCAAGCAGGTCCAGTTTAGCTTTGAGCGATGCCTGCCTGTTTAAGGACGCTTTGTATTTGGCCTGCACTGTTTGAAGATCTACCAGTGCACCTACATTGTTCCTTCTAAGTTCTTCCTGTCGGTTCAACTCTATCGTCAAAAAGTCTGTTTCGGTTTTGGCAGCAAAATATTCCTCCTGCAATTCGACAAGTTTCATGCTGCTTAACTCTACCAGAGGTTTCCCTTTTTCTACAAAGTCTCCTTCGTGAACAAATACTTTTTCTATTTTTCCTTCTATGTTGGAACTTACTTCTGCCCGGTAATTTGGGAGCGCTACAATTTTTCCATTAAAGTGTATGTACGATTCCAGGGCTTTGGTTTCCGGTGTAACAAGACGTATCTCAAGTTTCTTCATTTGATCTTCCGTAAGTTCAACCGCGTTTTCATCAACCACTACTGGGGTGGAAGTACTCTTGTTGTCCTTATGGCATGCCTGAAATGCAATGGCAAACATGCTGTAAAAGTAGACAGGTAATAATTTCTTTTTAATCAAAGTGGTCATGGTAATCAGATTAAAATGCTATTAGTTATTTTCAGGCAGGTATTTCTTATACCAGCTTTCAGATTGATCTTTTTTAAGTATTGTATAAATTACAGGGAGCACAATTAAGGTAAGGAAGGTAGCGGTAAACAAACCTCCGATTACTACTGTAGCCAATGGCTTCTGAACTTCTGCACCTGCACTGCTGGATATTGCCATTGGAAGGAATCCCAGGGCAGCCACAAAGCTGGTCATAAGTACTGGTCTTAACCGGTCTTTAAGTCCGATCAATACTCTTTGTTTGGGATCTGTTATGCCTTCTGACAGAAGGTCGTTAAACTTACTTACCAGTAGGATACCGTTAAGTACCGCAACCCCAAACAGTGCAATGAAGCCTACTCCTGCAGAGATGCTGAAGTTCATGTCTCTAAGTAATAATGAGAATACCCCTCCGACGGCTGAGAGTGGAACAACAGAAAAGATTAGGAAGCTGTCTCTGAACGTTCCGAAAGAAGTAAACAATAGAATAAAGATGATCAATAGTGCGATTGGTACAACGACAGCAAGTCTTTTCTGCGCACGCTGGAAATTTTCAAATTCCCCTCCGTATTCAATCGTATAGCCTTGTGGAATAAAAACTTCATTATTGATACGGTTACGCACATCGGTTACAACAGAGGCCAAATCTCTTCCTCTTACATTAAAACCTATGTTGGATTTTCTTTGCAGGTTTTCATGGCCTATTTCGGAAGGCCCTACATCTTCACTTATCTCAGCGAGGTGATGCAGAGGAAGAGGGTTCCCGTCTTTATCACTGATCAGAAGATTACTGATGTTTTCTGTTTTGCTTCGTTCGTCACTGGATAGTCTTACACTAAGGTCAAAACGTTTGTTGTTTTCATAGATGATTCCTGCAATGCCTCCTGCAAATGCTGTCTGGATTGCACGGTTGATCTGGGAGACCGTTACTCCATAGTACGCCATGTGATCTCTGTTGTATTTTATATTGATTTGGGGAAGACCATATATTTTATTCTCCTGTACATCCGCTGCACCTTCTACTTCTTTTATAATACTGATGATCTGATTGCTTTTGCGTACAAGGGTATCAAGGTCTGGTCCGAAAACTTTAACAACCACATCCGTTCTGGCACCGCTCATCAATTCGTTTACCCTGTTTTCTATTGGTTGCTGAATAGAAACCACAATTCCGGGAAATCTATCCATAACAACTGATACTAAGTCTGACAGATCTTCCTGGGTCCTGGCTTTTTTCCAGAATTCCTTATCTTTTAATACCACTACGATTTCCTGAGCTTCCAAAGGCATTGGATCTACAGGAACTTCAGAGGTCCCTATTTTTGAAACGATACGTTCGATCTCATCTGGAAACTCTTTTAGAAGTTCAGTCTGAATTTTATCACTTATTTTTAGGGATTCAGAAAGTGAAGTCCCGACAGGAAGATTTACCTCTATGACCAAATCTCCTTCCTGAAGTTTGGGAATAAACTCTCCTCCAATAATTTTAAATCCAATGATTCCGGCTACAAAAACTGCAAGGGCAAATCCAATGATGGCGGATTTTTTTTCCATACCCCAGACAAGGATTTTCCTAATAAAATTATAAATCGCATCGATCAGCTTTTGAGAGATGCCATGGTCTTCGTGCGAAGAGGGCTTTATAATCAGCGCAGACATCATGGGTACATAAGTGATGGAAAGAAGTAAGGCGCCAATGATTGCAAAACTGACTGTCTGGGCCATTGGCGTAAACATTTTTCCTTCAATCCCATTGAGAGTAAGGATTGGAAAATATACTATAAGAATGATCAATCCTCCGAATACCACTGATTTTTTTACGTCAGAAGCGGCAGCGATAACGGTATCCTGTCTTTCCCTGTAACGTAGTTTTTCTCCCTGCTTTGTTGCAAATTTTAATGAAAGGTGTAGAACGGCTGCTTCTACAACAATGATCGCAGGGTCTACCAGTAGCCCAAAGTCAATAGCACCAAGACTCATGAGGTTTCCAACCACCCCGAATTCTTTCATGAGTCCGAAGGCAAAAAGCATGGCTAAAGGAATAACAGAAGCGGCAAGCAAACTGGCTCTCCAGTTTCCAAGGAAAAAGAGAATTACCAGAACCACAATCAATGCACCTTCAATAAGGTTGGTATAAACCGTTTTTATGGCTTTAGAAACAAGTTTCTCGCGGTCTATAAAAGGTTCAATGATCAGTCCTTCAGGAAGCGATGCCTCAATTTGTTTCATTCTGTCTTTAATTCTTTTTATGACCTCGCTTCCATTTTCACCTTTCATCATCATGATGATACCGCCGACTACTTCTCCGTTTCCATTCATGGTCATAGCACCGTAGCGGATACTATTGCCAAAATCCACCTCGGCCACATCTCTTACCAGTACAGGAGCTCCAACGTTGTTTTTTACAACGGTCTTTCCTATTTCTTCCAATGTGGTAGCCAGACCAATGCCTCTTATGGTAAATGCTTTATTGTTTTTTTCTATATAAGCTCCTCCTGTGTTACTGTTGCCCTTGTTGAGGGCATCAAACAGTTCGTCAATAGATACACCCAGAGCTTTCATTCTGTCTGGCTTTATCTTAGCCTGGTATTCTTTTTTGTATCCCCCAAACCCGCTGACTTCTGCAATTCCTGGTATTCCAAGAAGTTGTTTTCTTATGTTCCAGTCCTGCAGGGTTCTGATTTCCATTAAGGAAAAACTTTTGTCATTAGGGTTTTCGGGTCTTATCACGTATTGATATACTTCACCAAGTCCTGTGGAGACAGGTCCCATGTAGGGCTTTCCAAGTTCCTCTGGTATTTCAGCCTGTACAGCCTGAATCCTTTCAAATACCTGTTGTCTTGCCCAGTAAACATCAGTATTGTCGGTGAAGACAAGTTTCACTACACTTAGTCCGAATTTAGAAGTGGACCTCATTTCAATAAGGCCGGGGATGTTAGACATCGCCATTTCTATTGGAGAGGTAATGAATTTTTCAATCTCCAGGGAAGCCAGGCTGGGGCTATTGGTAATGACATCTACCTGGTTGCTTGTGACATCCGGTACAGCATCAACGGGTAGTTTGGATAGGGAATAACTTCCCCATATGATTAATATTAAGGTTAAAACCAATATAACAATGTAATTACGAACGCTGAAGCTTATAATCTTTTCAATCATAATTAAATGTCTCCTAAGAGATAATTAAGGTGAATAATGGACTGGTTGTAGTTTTTCAGCGCTTCGAGATGACTGAGCTCTATGGAGAAAGCCTGTTCTATGTTCAGCAGGTATACATAGTAGGTAATACTTCCCAGTCTGTAGCTTTCTGAAGCCGATTTTAATGTTTGGGCAGCTTCGAGCAAGCCGGCAGATTCATAGTAGTTTAATTCCTGGGTAAACTGTCTGTACCTGCTTACTGCCTGCACATATTCTCCATTGAGCTTGTATTTTTCTAGTATTAATTGGTTCTCTGAGATTTCAATGCCTTTGTTTGCGGCTTTTATTCTGGAATGATAGGCCCAGTAAAAAATAGGTAATGTTACTCCGAATCGTAACCGGTATTTAAAGTCCGAATCGTCATCTCCCTGATTTAAATAGCCTACAAGCAGCCCGGGCATTCTTCTTGCTCTTTCAAGTTTCAGCAGCCTTTTACTCATGTCCTGCTGTCTCTGATAGTAATGGTATATAGGGTTGTTGGTAATACGTTCGGTAGTAGAACTGTTAATAATCACCGGTGGAAATTTTTCCAGACTTCTGTCCGGCACATAGGCGGTATCTTCCGGAGTACCAATGGCAAGTAAAAATTGCTTTCGTGAATTTCGGAACTCGGCAGATGCTTGTAGAACTTGCAATTCAATAGCTTTGTATTTTGCTTCTCCGCTTATTTTTTCAAGGATGCTAATCTGCCCTACATTGTATCGTACTTCGTTAATTTTAAGTAAACCTCGTAGTATAGAGTCCTGATTTTTTAATAGCTGATACCGCTCTTTCCAGTACTGATAGTTTACGTAGGTTGTTTGTACATTGTATTTGATCAGGTTGGTGTTGATTGACCGGTCTGCTTTCATTAAATCAATCGTAGCCTGATGTGTTTTGTATTGTTGTACATAAACCGAAGGAAATTCAATAGCCTGTAAGATGCCAGGCCGCATTTTGTCTCCCTGTGGAGCCTCAAATAACAACTCTGTGTTGTAAAGCTGAATACTACTTCCTTTTAACAGTTGTTGTTGTTCGACCTGAAGATTGGATACTTTTATCTGAGGATGATTTGTAAGAGCAATCTGGATAGCAGAGTCTAATGAAATACTTTTCTGACTATATCCAAAGTTGTAAAGTAGGAGTAAGCTTGTGTAAATGAGTAATTTTACTTGAAAATGCATTGGTGGAAATAAAATTTAAGCTTTAAATGGGTTACTGTTTATTGAGTTGTTTTATTCTGCGAAAATACTTTTCTGGTATTCAGTAGATGATTTTTGGTATTTTTTAGTTTTTGAAAATTAGTAGTTTCTGATAATATAAGAATGTTCATAGGTGTTTTTTTAAGAGAAAAAACATGAGTTGATTTGGGTGTATAATTAAAATACGGTTAAAAGTACATTAAAATTGTATTAAAAAAAATAAAAAGAGGATCAAAATAACCGAAAAGATTAAAAATAACAATCGTTGGGAGTTAGGCCTGATTTTTGATCCTTTGTCCAAAAAATTTTTAAACGCATAAAAGTATTTTTTGTAATGGAGGATAATGCTTTTAAATGTTAAAAGATATTGATAATTAGGTATTAAGCTTGTTTTAGTTCAATTTTTAAAATAGGAAACGTATGAATCAAAAACCATCTAGTGTTTATATTGCTACTTCATGGGTCGCTTTAGGTGCCGGAGTTATTGGTTATTTAATTGGTTTGTGGAAGGCAGAAATACTTTTGAATGAAAAAGGGTATTATTTTACAGTGCTGATGTTTGGTCTGTTTGCTGTAATTTCTGTTCAGAAGAGTGTAAGGGACAGACTTGAGGGTGTTCCCGTAACAGATCTGTATTATGGATTAAGCTGGTTTGCCACCATCTTGTCGATCGTATTGCTGGCAGTAGGACTTTGGAATGCTAATCTGCTTCCGAGTGAAAAAGGTTTTTATGCATTTGCCTTCCTTTTAGCTGTTTTCGGAGCAATTACTGTTCAGAAGAACACCAGAGATGTCCAGGCTGCCGGAAAAGTGTCCGCACAATAATAATTTAAAGAACCATAGATATTACCAGTCGTTCTGATTGCAGGGCGACTGGTATTTTTTGTTATAGAATGTGTAGGTTCTGAAATTTGTACCAACTGTATTCCCGTTACCCTTTGTGTAGAAATCTTTTAATAGTGCAGTACGTATAAATACATTTTTTCTTTTCTTTTCTTGATTCAGGTCAAGCTGTTCTGCTACATCTCTATCTAATTTTACTCGTATAAAGATTAATTGCCTTAGATATGAAGTATTTTATAGCAGGTTTATTGATGACACTGGGTTTAGGAGCCTATGCTCAGAGAGGTTCAGAGGGACAGTTTAAATATGTTCTCCATAAAGCTGATACAAGGGGTGTTTCTGAAATAGCCTGGTTACTCAGCTACCATACATTTTCTTTTAGTGATTATTACGATCCGGATCGGATGAATTTCGGTGCGTTAAGAGTCTTAAACGACGACCGGATAGATCCAGGTAAAGGTTTTGGAACGCATCCTCATAAGAATATGGAAATCATTACAATTCCTCTGGAAGGAACTGTTGAACATAAAGACAACATGAAAAACAGAGGTTTAATTGAAGCAGGGGATGTACAAATAATGTCTGCAGGAACTGGTATAACACATTCGGAATATAATTACTCTAAAACCGAACCGTTAAAGCTCCTTCAGATCTGGGTGTTGCCCAACATGTTGAATGTGAAGCCAAGGTATCAGCAGAAGAATGGAGTTTTGACCCACCAGCCTGATAATACACTGATAAAAGTTGTGTCACCAACAGATACCAGTGCACTTTTTCTTTACCAGAATGCTGAGTTTTCTGTCGGGAGGTTTACGAAAGGCCATAAGGTAACCTATCCTGTTGCTTTTAAGGGAAATGGTGTATATGCTTTTATTATCAATGGCAAAGCGAAGGTGAATGGTATAGAGGTAAGTTCGAGAGATGGACTAGGTATATGGAATACCGTTAAAATTTTAATAGAGGCTTCCGAAGACCTTCATATTTTATTGATGGACGTTCCAATTGTTGACTGATGTATTTGCATGTTCTTCAGCACGTTTTCGATGCAGAGTTTTGGGATTATCTGAAACTTGGCTGGGATCATATCATAGATATTAAAGCCTATGACCACCTTTTGTTTGTAATGACGTTATGCGCCTTATTTACCTTAAACGAATGGAGGAAGTTACTGGTAATTATTACAGCATTTACGATAGGTCATTCAATGACGCTGGCATTGTCGGCACTTGACTATGTGTTGTTGCCCCAAAATTGGGTAGAGGTGTTGATTCCACTGACTATTTTGCTTACTGCAATAACCAATGTTGTCAGAAAGAAAAACGTTTCAGGGGAAAGAACATTTGATAAAACGATAGTAGTGAATTATGTAATTGCATTATCCTTTGGTCTGATACATGGTCTAGGATTTGCCAATAATTTTAAATTTATGATGGGTGAGGATGCAAGTATTATTAAGCAGCTCTTTGCATTTAACACAGGCCTTGAATTGGGGCAAATAACAATTGTACTGCTATTTCTTGTTGTATTATATATAGCCACAAAAGTATTTAAGGTGCAGCATAGAGAATGGACCGTTTTCATTTCCGGAGCCGGTGCAGGACTTTCGCTTATGATGGTGATAGATGTTTTAGTTCAATGAAACAGTTCGTATTCTGTCTTATACCTTTTTGCCTGTTGTCTGGCTGGCTTTCTGCCCATCCACTGAAGATGGCCTATACTTCAGTCAAGTATGATGCGGTCAGGCAGGTGTTTGAAATAAGTCACAGAGTATTTCAGGACGATTTTGAAGCTACCCTGATTAAAAACTATCGTTATACCGGAGGAGATGTATTTTTAAATCAAAAGAATCAGGCAACTCAAAAGGTAGTAAATGAATTTTTTCAAAAGAACTTTTCTATCACTTTTAATAATAAGATACCGGTCAGTTTAACTTATATAAAAACAGAGCAGAAGAATCAGATGGGTATTATTATCTATTATGAAACGAATAAGATAGATGTGTCCACCATTCATTCTGTTGAAGTGTATAATTTTATTCTGATGGAAAGTTTCAGGGAACAGGTAAATATGTTCCATCTTGCTATTAACGATATCAAGCGAACAGTAAAGTTTGAACTTAATAAAACAAGAGAGAAGTTATTGTTATAAGGAAGTAAAGACGAACTTAAATACTATAGGCATGCTAATTCAAAATAAGGAAACAGGGGATGAAGGGACTTTCTTTATTGAAGAAGGAAATGAAAGGCTGGCAACTCTGTACTACAACTGGAGAGGTGAAGACAGAATTATTGTTGAACATACAGAGGTTTCTGAGAAGCTTAAGGGGCAGGGTATAGGAAAGAAACTTGTGGATCATGCTGTAGCCTTTGCAAGAGAGAAACATATTAAAATAGTTCCTTTATGTCCTTTTGCCCAATCGGTATTTGATAAATATAATGGATACGAAGATGTCTTGTAGAAAGATTTAACCTAAGTGAATTTTTAAAAATATTTTTTACAGGTAAATATAACCTGGTAGTCTTTCAAATTTTTTATTGTATTGATTCTGCAACTGTTTGTTGATAAGAGATATTGCACGCTTAGATAACCATCCTATAGATTTGTCTGTTGCATAAATAGACAGTTGTTCTACTTTTTCTATCATATAAACAGGTAGAAATATTAGATAATTTAAAAAATATCTCAGTTAAGGTATATAAAGGGTGGAAGGATAAAAATTGTCGAGCATTTGGAATCCTGTTGAATTTACAGGCCGTATATGTTTAGACTTTTTGTTCAAATGAAGAAGGATTTATTGTTATGAATAGAATACTGATTAGTCTGTCTGATAAATTAGGAGTAAACATCAGCTATAAACAATGTTTTTTATCCTATTGGAATTTAGTAGTTGCTATATTGATAGTGATCTTTACAACAACCGGATTTGCCAATAATAACAATGATGGTTATACTACCACAAATAGTGAAAATGAAACTCTTTTAGTAAGAGGCCCTTATCTTCAGAAAGCAACTTCAACTTCTATGACAGTCCGTTGGAGGACTAATAATAAAGTCAGCAGCGTAGTACGTTACGGGCAGGATCCAAACGACTTGTCGCACTATGTTGAAGACCTTTCTTTAAAGCGAGAGCATGTTTTAGAGCTATCAGATTTAAAACCATTTACAAAATACTATTACGCCATTGGGTTTGGAGATACAATACTACAGGGAACAGAGCAAAATTATTTTCTTACTCCTCCGCTAAAAGATGCTCAGGGGAGATATACTTTCTGGGTTTTAGGTGATTGTGGTGATAATTCAACCAATCAAAAGAAAGTGAGGGATGAGTTTTATAAGTTCAGGGGAGAATCAGTTACCAATGGAATGATACTTCTTGGAGACAATGCCTACTCACATGGATATGATGATGAATATTCCAATAGTTTTTTCTCTATTTATGGAAGTGATGCTTTAAAAAATATTCCTATCTATCCTGCTCCAGGTAATCACGATTATGCATTGAATAGTGCCCGCCAAAAGGACCATAATATTGCCTATTATAATATTTTTGATATGCCTACCAATGGTGAAGCAGGAGGGGTTCCATCTGGAACAGAATCGTATTATTCATTTGATTATGGTAATATTCATTTTGTCTCACTTGATTCTTATGGTCAAGGAGAAGATGAAACCCGGCTTTATGATACTTTGGGAGCTCAGGTGGAATGGGTGAAGAAAGATCTTGAAGCCAACAAAAGTATGTGGACTATTGTTTATTGGCATCATGCCCCCTATACTATGGGACATCATAATTCAGATTTAGAAGAAGAACTGGCGTTAATCAGAAGTAACTTTTTAAGGATACTTGAGCGGTATGGTGTAGATCTTGTTATTTGTGGCCATAGTCATTGTTATGAACGAAGCAAGCTTATCAAGGGACATTATGGCAAGGAAAAAACGTTTGATCCATCTGTCCATAATGTAAGCAACTCAACTGGGAAATATGATGGTTCCGAAAACTCATGTACCTATCTGAAAAATGCTTTTAGCTCTTACGAAGGAACGGTATATGTGGTCTCAGGAGCTTCCGGGGCTTTACATGGAAGTACCCCATATCTTGCATATCCTCATAATGCAATGGAGGCATATAATGATATTACCAATGGTGGATCGTTGATATTGGAGGTTGAAGGTTCAAGGTTGGATGCATTGTGGTTAAATGCTGATGGGAAAATAAGAGATCAGTTTACAATTATGAAAGATGTGGGCACAGTAAACGATGTTTATGTTATTTATGGGGATTCTGTGGCTTTAACTGCATCCTGGAAAGGAGATTATATTTGGTCACATGACAGAAGTACTGAACGACAAGTCAGTTTTTATCCGGAGGTGGATGAGGTTGTTGTTGTAACGGATCAATATCAATGTATTGCTGATACATTTAGAATAAATGTCTTAACTCCTATAGGATTGATAACAGGAAATACTACTATGCATTCTAAGGAAGAAATAAATGTGTTTCCCAATCCTTTTAGTGATGAGTTAGTGGTGTCTTATAATGGTCAGGAGCCTTTAAGTGTTGAATTATTTAACCTTGATGGAACACCTGTTGAAAATTTCCTTATATCAGCTTCAACGTTCTCTGGAAATTACATCTATACATTAAACGGGAAGTCGGCAAAAATTTCTCCTGGTTTATATATGCTGAGGATAGAAAGTGATAAGGGGAGTAAAGTCGTTCGCGTCAATTATATGCCGAATTGATGATCCTTTTAAACATAAAACTAAAATACAGGTCTATGATATATAGAAATATGGTTAAAAGGATGTCCAATATAGGAAAACCACTTTTTCTGAAACAATCCAGGGGGATGATTATATCCATTTATAATGGCATTACCTTACTATGAAATTTTGTATAGTTGTTCTATCTATCTTAAGTTTCATAATATCTGCTGGTGTGAGTCTTACGACCCCTTCCGGAAATGATGTTTCAGACCAGTTTAAATCGTACATTGAGGAAGAACTAATACAATGTACCGAACACCTTTTTAGTATTTTGAAAGAGAGGTCGTTTAATCAGGTTAAACTTAAGAAACACTATATAAATGCACGGAAGCATTATAAACATGTAGAGTTTATAGTTGAGTATATTTCTCCGAAGGAAGCAAAGTATTTCATAAATGGACCTTTAGTACCCAAATGGGATTTGGATATAAGTAGTGATATTTTGCCTCCCAGGGGGTTCCAGCAATTGGAGGAGCTTTTATATGATGAAGAACAGTCACAGTTGCCTCTACTTAAAGAGCAAACGAGTCTCTTGATACGTCAGCTAAATTCTCTTAAGGATTATTACAATGATATTGAGTTAAAGGATGGTCAGCTGCTTGAGATGATGCAGATACAGCTATTCAGAATAGCAGCAATGGGATTAAATGGTTATGATGCAACCATTTCTATGGATGGAATTATTGAGTCAGAATGGAGCCTGGAAGGTGTGGAAAAGGCTTTTTCTCTGTTTGAGTTCTATACAAAACGGGAAGCCTCAGCAATACCTTCTTATAAAGAAACATTGGCTTTGCTGAAATCTGCGCGAAAGCAATTAAAGGTCCATACCGATTATAATTCGTTTGACCGGCTTGGATTCATCGTTGACCATATTACTCCTTTAAATGCCAGTATTGTCCGGTTCCATAATGCGGCACGACTCCCCTGGTCGGTCCGGAAGCAGGCCTTGAAATTAAACAGCCCTTTCTTATTTACAAAAGATAATTTTAACCTGCAATATTTTTCAATTTATTATGAAGATACATTATTCAATGCAAAGCAGGCTGCGCTGGGAAAGTTGTTGTTTTTTGATACAAGACTTTCAGGAGATAATAGCATGTCTTGTGCTACCTGTCATACTCCGGAGAAAGGTTTTGCAGATGGAAGAACAGTAACGGTAACAAAAGGGGTAATGAATAATAATATACGAAATACTCCTTCACTATTGGATGTTGCATTTCAGAAAGCTTTCTTTTATGATGGCAGAGCATATCAGTTAGAGCAACAAATATTTGATGTAGTGCATAACAAAAACGAAATGCACGGTACATTAGAAGATGCGGCTAAAAAGCTTAACCAAATCCTGGAATACAGAATGCTTTTTGATAAAGCATTTGACGACCACTCGGGTGTTACGCCATACAATATCCAAAAGGCATTGTCCGAATACGAAAAAACACTTGTAACCTTTAATAGTCCGTTTGATCAGTATTTGCAGGGAAACCGAAACGCTCTTAGTAAGGAGGCTATTGATGGATACAATTTATTTGCAGGTAAGGCACTTTGTGGAAGTTGTCATTTTTTTCCGGTTTTTAACGGAACAGTGCCTCCCTTTTATAACGAATCCGAATTTGAAGTACTTGGAGTACCTGAAACTCCCGATAGCAAGGTAATCGATCCGGATAAAGGAAGGTTTAATGTGACGGGTATGAAAGAATTTATGTATGCCTTTAAAACCCCGACAGTGCGCAACAGTGCGTTGACTGCTCCCTATATGCATAATGGTATTTACAATACCCTTGAGGAAGTGGTAGATTTTTATCAGAAGGGCGGAGGTGCAGGAATGGGCATTGATGTTGAAAATCAAACGCTCCCCTTTGATGCTCTTGACCTGAATGATTATGAAAAGAAGGCTATCATAGCATTTTTACACTCTCTTACAGATACTACAGGATTGTTGTCAAGACCACAAAGCTTACCAGATGTAATCGATGTTAGTAATAAGGGCATCGATTATTAGGAAAATGAGATAGTAACAGTGAGACAGTGTTACTATCTTATTTTAAGCTTTCAGTTTTTCAACTTCAGAAAGTACCTCCAATAGCTGTTTCACCTGTATACTCTTGGCACACATAAAATGCCCCTGCGGACAAGCTTTGTAGCCATGCAGGTTGCAGGGACGACATGAAAGCCCGGCATCCGACTGAACAACTCTGGAGAACTCACTCAGTGGTCCAAAACCAAAGGATGGAACAGTAGAGCAAAATATGGCACACACATTGGCATTAACACTACTGGCAAGATGAAGAGGACCGGAGTCGTTTACATAGTTCAGTACCGCGTTTTTCATTAGCGCGCAGGATTGAAGCAAAGAGAGCTTTCCTGCAAGACTTTCAATGTTTTTAGTTTCGCTTTTCCTTATGATGGCATCGCAAAGAGCAGAATCTCCGGGGCCTCCAAGTAGGTATATTTTGTATCGGTCGTTTATTTTTTTTATAAGTTCTACCCATTGGTCTTCTGGAAACTGTTTGGTAAACCAAACAGATGCCGGAGCTATACAGAGGTAAGGAGTATTTTTATATGGTAGTACTTTTTGTTCGTCTTCTTTGCTGTAGTAAAGTTTGGGTCTTTCAGGCTTATTATCTGTTAATGCCTCAATAAGGCTAAGGTTACGGGTAACTTCATGTGTGTTATCCCCAATTGTGTGGGAAACCTTCTGGGTATAGCAGAATGCAAAAGGATTTTTGTCAAAACCTATTTTGTACTTGGCTCCTGATAAAAAGCTTATAATACCTGATGAACCAAAGCGATGAAGGTTGACAAGAAGATCATAGTTATTGGCACGAATGGAAGATATGATTTTAAACAGATTTTTAAGCTTGTTTTTTTTCTCAAAGACCAATACGTTAGTCAGGATTGGATTATTGTTCAACAGACTTTCATTGCCCTTTTTAACAAGGAAATCGATTTGTGCTTTTGGGTAATGCTTTCGAAGTTTTTCCACCAAAGGTGTAGCCAGGATCACATCACCTAAAAAGGCAGTCTGAATGATTAGTATTTTTTTAAATTCTTCTTTTTTCACCGCATCAATATTAAAGCAAAAATACGGATTTCTTAATCCCAAAATAGACTGATATTGGAGAAATCCTTTCAGTTATTGAAATCGAACGGGGTACATTGGTTAACGCTTATTCTCTGAGTATTACCATAGAAGCCTCCATTTTCAACAAAATATTTTCATGTTAAGTTACTTTTTTAAGGGAAATGGAGGAAGAAAAATGAGATCGATGTGGTCGGGCGCTATCAGCTTTGGTTTGGTAAACATACCCGTTAAACTGTACAGTGCTTCAGGAGAAAATAGTCTGGATCTGGATATGCTGGCCAGAAAAAATCTGGCACCCATACGTTATGCCAGGATTAATACAGTTACAGGAGAAGAAGTTGATTTTAAAGAGATTGTAAAAGGGTACGAAATTGATAAGGGTAAGTATGTGGTGCTGGAAGACAAGGATTTTGAGCAGGCCAATGCCCGCAAAACGAAAGCTATAGAAATCAAAGCGTTTGTAAACGAAGACGAAATTGACCCGCTTTATTATGAAAAGCCCTATTTCCTGGAGCCTGACAGGTTTGCTGAGAAACCCTACGCCCTGCTCAGAGAAGCTCTTAGGGAGTCAAAGAGAGTGGCTATAGGAAGTTTTGTCCTTAGAAACAGAGAGCATATCTGTGCTTTGAAAGCGGTGGGGGATGTAATTATCCTGAACCAGCTCCGATATTATGCAGATCTCCGAGATTACAGAGAATTGAAACTTCCTTCAGCGGATCTTATAAATAAAGATGAAAAATCCATGGCACTAAAGCTGATCGATCAGTTAACGGAAAAATTTCAGCCGGAACAGTTTAAAGACACTTATGTCGATGAGCTAAAGAAGATTATAGAGGCAAAAGCCAAAGGTCTGGAAATAGAAGTCTCTGAAAAAGCTCCGGAGCCAACTCAGGTGAGAGATTTGATGGAAACCCTAAAGGCAAGTTTATCCGCATCCAAAGAACGAGTCCCGGCAAACAGAGCACCTGAAAAGAAGAAGACCTCTGAAAAGAAACCTGCCACAAAAAAGAAAGCTAAAAAGGAGTAAGGTGCAATGGGACTTCAGGAATACAGAAAAAAAAGAACTTTTGAGGAAACCCCTGAGCCTAAGGGCGAAGAAACGCAGGGACAGGGGCGACTCCGTTTTGTTGTTCAGAAGCACGACGCTTCTCATTTGCATTACGACTTCCGACTGGAAATGGATGGAGTGTTAAAGAGTTGGGCGATTCCTAAAGGACCTTCCCTGAATACGAAAGATAAACGACTGGCTGTAATGGTAGAAGATCATCCCATTGAATACGGCAATTTTGAAGGGATTATCCCAAAAGGAAATTATGGTGGTGGTACTGTAATGATCTGGGACAGGGGCGTATACTATGCGCCTAACATTGATCCTGATGATCGGGAAGAAAATGAAAAAGCTTTTAAAGCAGGGCTTCATGCAGGAAATTTGAAGTTTATTCTAAAAGGGGAGAAACTCAACGGTGAATTTGCTCTTGTCAAAACATACAGACCAGGAGGGAAGGGCAATGAATGGCTGTTAATCAAAAAAAAGGATGCTTTTGCGACGGAAGTGGATATAAAAGAACAGGATAAATCAGTTCTTTCTGGAAGGTCTATGGAAGAAATTGCCACGGAATCCGAAACAGAAGGAGATGTGTGGAACTCTGCTGTCAGGAATGTTGAGCAGGATCTCAGTGGTGCGGTTCAACAACCAATGCCCCACCAGATTCAACCCATGATGGCCACACTTCTTGATAAACCTTTTGACAATAAAAACTGGGTTTTTGAAATTAAATGGGATGGTTATAGGGCGATCGCGGAAGTGAATCATACGGAGGTGCAGTTGTATTCCAGGAATAATAAGTCATTCAACCAATTGTTCAAACCTGTGTGGGTTGAATTAAAAAAGCTGGGCTTGCAGGCAGTCTTCGATGGAGAAATTGTGGTCCTTAATAAGCATAATGTCTCAGACTTTGGGTTAATTCAGAATTATAAAAGAACAGGAGAAGGCAACCTGGTGTATTATGTTTTCGATCTCCTTTATCTCAATGGGTATGATCTCACCTCTCTGCCTTTGGTACGACGCAAAGAACTTTTGAAGCAGGTTTTACCTCCGAATGCTATCATTCGCTACAATGATCATGTCGCAGAAACGGGTACACCATTTTTTGAAATGGCCGTACAGCAAGGGGTGGAAGGTATTGTTGGGAAAAGGGCCGATAGTAGGTATATTCCAGGGAAAAGAAGTCGTGACTGGGTAAAAATAAAAACCTCCCGAAGACAGGAAGCAGTTATTGCAGGGTATACGGAACCCAGAGGGTCGCGTAAACATCTTGGATCCTTGATTCTTGGGGCATATGAAAACGGTAGTTTGGTTTACATTGGGCATTCGGGTGGGGGATTTGAAGATACAGCACTTTCTGATATCTATGACAGACTGGTCAGACTGGAAACTAAAAAAGCCCCTTTTAAAAATATTCCTAAACTACCAGGTAATGTACACTGGGTAAAGCCAGAGGTGGTCTGTGAAATAAAGTTTCAGGAGTGGACCTCAGAAAGATTGATGCGAATACCTGTATTTATTGGAATCAGAGAGGATAAAGCCCCAGAAGAAGTGGTGATTGAAATCGAGACCCCGAAGCAGGAAGCAGATGAAATTATCAATGCACCTAAAGAAAAGTCCTCCGGACAGCAGCGCGAACCAATTCCGGGTAAAAGGGCTTTAACCGGAAAGACCGTAACAAAAGCGAGGAAGGCCATCTTCGCCTATCCGGACGAACCTTATGAAAGCATTATCCACGAAAAGGTTCTGGATAAAAAGAAACAGGAAGCACTGGTAGAGGTAGAAGGAAAACTGTTAAAGTTTACAAACCTGAAAAAGGTATTCTGGCCGGAGGAAGGATATGTCAAACAGGACCTGATTGAGTACTATGATCATATTGCACCGGTCTTATTGCCATACCTTAAAGACAGGCCGGAAAGTCTAAGAAGAAATCCTAACGGTTATAACAAACCAAGCTTTTTTCAGAAGGACATGCCTGATTCCATTCCTCAATGGGTTCAGACAGTAAAGATTTATTCTGAATCCAATGATAAGGAGTTGAACTATATGTTGTGCCAGGATAAAGCTACGCTGCTGTATATGGCGAACCTTGGCTGTATTGAAATCAATCCATGGAGCAGCCGGATTCAATCTCCTGAAAATCCAGATTATATTGTAATAGACCTTGATCCTGTCGGCGTTCCGTTTGACAGTGTAGTTGAGGTGGCTCAGGCTGTGAAGCATGTGCTGGACAGGGGTAAGATAGTGGGGTTATGTAAAACATCAGGTTCGAAGGGAATGCATATTTATATACCGTTAGGTGCTCAGTATACGTATGATCAGGGCAAAGACTTTGCTTATCTGATTGCAATGCTTACGAACAACCTGGTACCTCAACTTACAAGCCTTGAGCGCATGCCTAAAAACAGACAGAATAAGGTATACCTGGATTATCTGCAGAACAGAATGGGACAAACACTTGCGGCTCCCTATTGTCTGAGACCAAAGCCAGGAGCGACCGTAAGCACCCCGCTGGAATGGAGTGAAGTCAAAAAAGGGTTAGATCCAATGGCGTTTACTATTAAAACAATATTTGACAGAATTAAAGAGAAGGGAGATCTCTTTAATCCTATACTAACTCAAACCAATGATATGGATAAGAGTCTGAATTATCTGAGGTTAAATAAGTGAGTGTATTTATTCCTTATTGTAATAACTTGTTTTTATCAATACTGATGCCTTTTTCCTGTCTATCTTAATGTAGGAAATTAAAAGTCTGTTTTCATCTAAGCCAATAGTCGTACAGGGTTTAACGGCTTTTGAGTTGTTTTTAAGGTTTAGTACTTCTACGGATGTTGCCTCGCCTGCCTGATACTCAAAGTAACTTTTCATAAATAATACTGTCCCGGGGAGGTATCCTCCGGCAGGGCTAAAACCGGTATTGTCCGAAAATATACTAGTTACAGCTTCTCCGCATACAGAGCAGCAGAATACAGTTGCGGTAGTTGAAGGGGTGTTGACATTAGTGATTTCGATGATTCTTGTTGTTGAATACGATCTTAAAACTGGTACCTTTCCCTTCTTCGCTTTCCACGGAAATGCTTCCTCCGTTTCGTTCAATAAAATCCTTTGAAATCTTAAGCCCCATTCCTGATCCTTTTTCATTGGCAGTTCCGGCTTTTGAAAAGGAAAAATCTTTTTTGAACAATTTGTTTTTTACTTCCGGAGACATGCCGACTCCATTGTCGGTGACATAGATTTCGATGGTCGAGTTTTGGTGTCTGGAGCTTACCTTAACATAGCCATTGGGATTGGTAAACTTAATACCATTGGAGATTAAATTCCGGATGATCGTACTAAGCATTTCATAATCTGCCCAGATGATTGCAGATTGTTCTGTTTCGTTGATTAGTCGGATGTTTTTATTTATGGCGACATCATTAAGAAGGTTGATAGTGTCATCAACAAGTTCATGTAGGGGGACCTTTTGCGGGGCTACATTGATGGCATTCATTTGAATGCTGGACCAGTTTAGCAGATCATTGAGCAATACATGCACTTTTCTGCTTGATAACTCTATCATTTCATTAATCTTTTTTATCTCTTCCTGGTCCCTGGTCTCACCTGCAAGTTCTGACAGCTTTAAGATATTGCTTACGGGGCCTTTTAAATCGTGGCTGATAATGGAAAAAAACTTATTCTTGTTTTCATTTATTTCTATAAGATTTTCCTTGATTTTTTTCTCATTCCTTATGTCCTTCAATATAAATATCAATAAATATAAGCCTATAATGCAGCTTATAATAAAGCTGATTAAAACACCGTAAATCGTTTTTTTTATGTCTTCGTTAGAGGATTTTTGTTTGTTGTCCAGAATTTTAGCTTCTTCTGTTTCCATGATCTGCTTGAGCCTTTTTATCTGCTCAAGGTAATCTCTTCCCAGGTTAAACCTTAAAATGATTTGTTCTATGGTCAGGTCGTTTTGTTGCTTTAAAGCGATCGCTTCATTTTGAAGGTTTAATTTTTTTCTTACAAGCTTCTTAAATTCTTTGAAATTATCTGTTTGAACAGGATTGGTAGAAAGGGTGTTTTCAATGTACTCAAACTCTTCGTCTATTATATCTTTGGTTTCATTATATCTGTTTAAAAAAGAGTTGTCTTTGGACATCATGTAGCCGAACACCAGAGATTCGCTTTCCGATATATTAAGTGTTATGGATTCAAGTTTAATGATAACATTGCTGGTATGTCGTACCCATGTTAAGGTACTTTGTAATTTTTGGACCTGAACTAAAGCAAACAGAATGGAAGAAAGTAAGGCAAAAACCGATAGTAAAAAAAAGATGAGCCGTTTTGAAGATTCCAATTTCATTTCATAAAAATTGTTTCTTAAAAGTAGTTAAGGTTTGATGTTTCAGATTCGGTTTTAAAAACAATCTGTTAGAATGTAAAATGGCTCCCTATTGTTTACTAATACTTTAAAACTCATTCCTGTTGAGATTGTTTATTAAGTCCGAAAAATACTCTGGACAACGACAAGGCTGGGAACAGGAATTGTCTCAGGTGTATTGTCAGGCAAAATTGGCCAGTGCCTGTTCTCTTGAATGGACAAAACAAATATGGCCCACCTTGTTACTTTCGAATATAAAATTTTTTAGACTTTGACTTTTATAGCTGGAAAAGTCTCCGATAATCGCAAGTTTAAATCTATAGTTAGAAAACTTCTGCAGTATTTCTCCGGCAAGTCCTGAACGGAGGTCGAAGAAAAGAGGACTAATATTTTTCTCGTATAGCATTATCCCGTCAAACCCCTGATAATAAAAGTCAGCGAGCAGGTTTAATCCGTCCCGGGAATTGGAGATGACAATAGCATCAGACAATATCTCCGCTATTTGTATGGAATTCTGTTTATGTATCTCAATTTTCATATGTTCGATGGTTTTTCTGAAATTTACACTTTTATTGGAGGAGTAGGGAGTAACTTCCGGCAGATTAATTATTTGCTCCACAAACCGGCCATTTTGGCGATATCGACCAGTCGTTGTCCCTGTTCTGTCATTTTGTTTTCTTTGATCATTCGTTCTGCCCTTTTTATGTTTGTTTTACTCCATTTGCTTTTAGGATTTCGGGGGGTAAAAGTGAGGTAATAACTTTGTTCATCTCGTTTTTTTGCCAGACTGTCAATCCAGCCGAAGCAGAGCGCTTCTTCCGTCGCTTCTTCAAGGGTTATGGATGGAATGTTACTCTTTTTATGATATAGAATGAGCCAGACAGATTTGGTTGTCTGACTGTTTTGATTTAGCCAGTTTCTCCATTCTTCTCTTGTGCGGGCATATAGGGCAGGTTTCCCGTCTTTGTATCCCATTGTTTTACAGATTAGTCTTTTAGAATTTCCAGGAGATAAAATTAATTTTCTGTATTGACAGCTGTATGTCAGTAGATTGTCTGGAAATTAATAAAGATTCTGAAGCGGAAATGTTGTGGATTGATGGAAAATGATGGTAAAAGCAGTCAGGAGGATATACTCGGGCAGGCGTTTTATCATTATGTCTGTTAGTCCCGGTATAACTGACAAAGGATTTTTTCTTGGCGGGGGGCGGTTGGACCAGAAATTTTAAATAGGATTTTTTAGAGGGAACTTTGAAGGGTTTTCAATTTGGGTTTTATGAAAAAAAATATTCAGTCAAATGGAGGCTAAGGGGAGCTGTAGCTGAAAATATTGTAATTTTTTATTATAGTGGTACATTATTGTTTATTGTGTTTGGTTAGGGTAATTTTTATATTTTAATCTGTATTTAATTTGTTATTAGCTAGTTAATTTTTTGTATTTTTGCTTTTGTTATAAAAATAATGTGTTTTTTGGTTTTTTATTACATTTTAATTTATTAGTTTTGGTTAAGCGCTTTTGATAATCATATGATTATTTAAAATTATTTTTTAATTAAAACCTAACTCTTAACATTATGAAAAAAGTAAGACGCATTATTTTTGGAGTACTATGTTCATTCATGATGACAGGAAGTGTCCTGGCTCAATCTGTAACATCATTTACCCTTGTGGATTCTGATACCAATCTGGATATCAAAACACTGGTAGATGGAGATACGATCTTTCTGGATCAGCATGTTAATATCAGGGCTAATACAGACGGTCCTGTTTCAGAGGTTAAGTTCCTGGTGAATGGAAGTCCGTATTCATTGGAGAAAGTTCCTCCATTTGCTTTAGCCGGCGATAGTAACGGTGATTATAACGAATGGAATAAATCTCTGGGTGAGTACACTGTAGAGGCAAGACCTAACTCTGTTGGCCCCGGAACCTTTGTTAGTTTTGTTGTGATCAACAGAAGCCAGTTTACTCTTGTGGATGCTGAAAATGATTCAGATCTTTTTCCATTGTATGATGGGGCAATAATCGACCTGGCCTGCCTGCATACAGATAAGTTAAATATTCGCTTTGATACGTATTTTGAAAATACTCAAAGTGTTTATTTTGACTTCTCTGAAAGTCAGTTCAACAGATTTGAGAATCAGCCTCCTTATGCATTGTTTACTGATATAAATGGAGATTACAATGCATGGTGCTGCCCTGAGCCTGGCTGTTATTATCTGTTCGGTACACCATATACAGGTCATAACGGTGCAGGAGTGGCTGGTCCTACATATGGAATTACATTCTATATTATAGATGGCTGGAACTTAAGATCTGCAGCACTTAATACTTATCCAAACCCTGTAGAGGATAGACTTGGTATCGATTTGTCAGGTGCTGAAGTTTCTGAAGTAGTTATTACCGACCTAAATGGTAAAGAATATTTTTCAGGAACTGTAAATGTTGATCAGGCATCAAATATTGACCTTTCTTCTACTAATATGAGACCTGGTATTTATCTGGTAAAGGCTACCAACAGCCAGGGAACTAAAGTTTCTAAAATTATCAAAAAGTAATCACTAACACATTGTTTTTTTACTCGAGGCTGTTTCTCAAAAGAGACAGCCTCTTTTTTATACTCTTAAGAATATCTCTTCTCTTTATAAATACGGTTCTTAGAAAAGGATAGAGACAATGTCGGAGTCTGTGACCGATCCGGGTGCGTACATAGGGTCGTAATGTAATGGCTACATTCAGAAATCTTCGTTAGTTGGATTGATTGGAAAATATAAGGCAGGTCGATGGAATTTTAACTAAGTTCCTGAAGCTCCATTAAACCATTCCAATCGTATTCTTAAAGAGAAGAAGTGGGTTGAAGTATTCGTATTGATGTTGATTGTTGAACCTTAAACCTTAAACCTTAAATTAAACCTCATCTATTTTTTGTAGATTTTTGGTATGGTGAAATCTACTAATGTGTGTCGTGCCAACAGAACTTAACTAACCATGCTTATAATATAAGAAGAGAGCCTGCCTCATTACTAGTGAAGGCAGGCTCTCTATATAATAGAAGGAGGATTTTCCAGTTTAAAACAGACCCACTATATTTTCCCAAAGCTTTGCATAATTTGTATTAAAGAATGTTCTTAAGCTTAGGATAATAATAAGTGACGCAACTGCAATCATGATAGGTTTGCGTTTTACTCTTGATACAAGAAATGCAGCAAAAGGAGATGCAATGATACCACCTATAATAAGTCCGATGATGGTTTGCCATCCGGAAATTCCTGTAAAGATCAAAAAGGTACCGGCTCCGGCAAGAGCAATAAAGAATTCGGCCAGGTTGACAGATCCTATTGTATAGTTGGCTGTTCTTCCTCTGCTTAATAGAGTAGAGGTAACAATCGGGCCCCAACCTCCGCCACCTACAGCATCCATAAATCCACCAAAACCAGCAAGCCAGCCAAGGTTCTTGGTTTTCTTCTTTACCTGCTTCTTGCGGAATGCTTTTCTTAAAATGATAACACCCAGTATCATAAGGTATACGGAAATGAATGGCTTGATAATATCTCCGTTAATGATGTCGGATAGAAGGTAGGCTCCTAGTACGGCGCCTAGCATTCCCGGAATAAGCAGATATTTGAACAGCTTTTTATTTACGTTTCCGAATTTCAAGTGGGAAATACCTGAAGCACCGGTGGTAAAAATTTCAGCCACGTGCACACTCGCACTTGCTACAGAAGGAGGAACACCCAGCGTCAGAAGAAAAGAGCTACAGGTAGCACCATAAGCCATTCCCAATGCTCCGTCAACCATTTGTGCTGCAAGACCTACCAGAATGAAATCAATCAGATGCACATTGAATACGCTTTCAAAGAAAGTTGCGATGGGCTGAACAAGGTTAGGCTGTGAAGCAATAATATTGTATGAAATGAAGAAAGCCAATGCGACAAAAGCGATAGTGCCGGTTACAATCCAGCGCATTTTGGGACTCTTGGCATTCAATTCATTGATTTTGTCAATGAGTTGTTCATTCACCTCAGGATTTGCTCCGGCATTCTCGAGCTGTTCTATCTCATTTTCGATTTGATTCAGCTCTTTTTCCTGCTCATTAGCAGCATCTGCTGCCGATAAGAATGTCGATTTTGTCTCCATGGGCTTTAGGTTTTTTGAGGTGGTTCTCTGTTTATTCATGCTGTACTCCTGGGAGGTCCAGTTTACAAATATACAAAAGTTTTTGATTTAAATAGGTATACTCTATAGAATTGATATAGAACTAAATTAAAAATAACAGATTTTGTTTTTAAAAGCTGGAATTTCAGGATTGAATACCATTGAGGATGTAATGGTGTAATAGACAGTTGTTTATCATGGGTGATGGGGACAGAGGTTTCTAAGAAAAACCCAATGTAGCTTTTTGTTTTTGATACCTCCCGGAGTCCTTAAAAATATGGATAGAAGAGTATTGAATAAATTGGATAATTAGAGATACTTTTGCTATATGTTTGAAATCGGAAAATTTAACAGGTTAAAGGCTTTAAGGCTCACGCCTCCGGGAATGTTTTTAGGGAAAGACGGGGAAGAAGAGGTTGTCCTTTTGCCACACCGATATATTCCTCCCACACTGGTGGTAGGAGATGAAGTCGATGTTTTTATCTATCTGGATTCTGAAGACAGGCTTATTGCGACTACTCAAAAGCCTAAAATTCAGTTGAATCAGTTTGCATGCCTGGAGGTAAAGGATGTGAACAAAGTTGGGGCTTTCCTGGACTGGGGATTGGACAAAGACCTGATGGTTCCGTTCAGCGAACAGAAAAGGAATATGAAAAAAGGTGAAAGTTACCTCGTGTATTTGTTCCTTGACGAAGAAAGTAACAGACTCGTGGCGACCAGCAAAATTGAGCCCTTCCTCGAAAAAGAAACGATAGAACTTAGCGAAGGAGAAGAAGTAGATCTGCTCATCGGAGAATCTTCCGATATAGGAGTGAACGTGATTATCAATAACCGCTATAAAGGATTGATTTACCACAATGAGATTTTTCATAACATCTATCCCGGAGATCGTACCAAAGGGTATATAAAAGCGGTAAGGGAAGATCGGAAGATTGATGTAAGCCTCCAGCAACAGGGATTTAAGAATATAGATCGAACGGCGGAAATTCTATTGCAAAAACTTAAGGCGAATGAAGGGTATCTGGATCTCCATGACGACAGTGATCCGGGTGAAATTATGGTAAGACTGCAGATGAGTAAAAAGTCCTTTAAAAAAGCTGTTGGTTTGTTATATAAGAAAAGACTTATTGTTTTGGAACCGCAGGGAATACGACTTGCTAAATAAAGGTAGAAAAGGTACTTGAAAAGCAGGTAGGAAGAGGGGATTTTTTATAAATACTTTTTTACCTGCTTTAATTTTTTTAAGCTGTTAGGTGTATTGTTTATATTAAACAATTAATCGTTTTTGTACTGCTGTTTGTCCTGGTATATGGAGTGTTGGTAGGTGTATTCTGTATTTTTTAAAAAAATATTTTTTGCTAAGGGAAAAGCATAGAAGGTCAGAATTCTTTAAGAATCAGCCTGAAATACCTTTTGTTAGTTGTATTACCGATGATGAAGAATATCAAGATTCTTACCTGTACTTGATAATCAGATTTCTTAGTAGGATATTAGCTGAATATTAACAGCTCCCTTCATGAAAACCCTGGAAAGTAGAATATCTCAGGAAAGAATTAACAATGCATTAACCGCAATTGATCCGGTATTCCTAAATTCTCCTCAATACCTATGTAACTCATTATCGGAGGTTCTTGAAACAAATATATATTTGAAAGTAGAGACTCAGAATCCTGTAGGCTCATTCAAAGGCAGAGGGGCTGAGTTAGTGGTTGCCGGTATCAAAGATGAAAAAGAGCTTATTTGTGCAAGTGGTGGCAACTTTGGCCGGGCAATGGCCTATTCCTGTCAGAAGAAAGGAATAGATCTTACGGTATTTACCAGTTTCAATACCAGTCCGTCAAAAGTGGACTGCATGAGAAAGCTGGGCGCCAACGTGATTTTGTTTGGCGATGATTTTGAAGGAGCCAAAGAAGGAGCAAGGTATTTTGCGAGAAGATCGGGTGTAAGAGTGATTGAAGACAGTTTTGATATTGAAACGGTAGAAGGAGCAGGAACAATTGGATTGGAATTAGCTGCTTTGTCGGAAAAACTGGATTACCTGTTAATCGCATTAGGAAATGGAGCATTGTTTAACGGGGTGGCAAGTGTGTTCAAAAAAGTAAGTCCGGAAACCCAAATGGTTGCCATTCAGGCTGAAGAAGCATCTGCCATGATCGATTCCTGGAAGAAGGGCGAACTTGTTGTGCATCATAGAAAGTTGACTACCGTGGCAGATGCCATTGCGGTGCGTGTTCCTATCCCTCAGGCACTTCAGGACATGAACGGGCTTATCGATGAAGGTTTTCTTGTTAAAGAAAAGAGTATCATCGACGCAGTTAAATTGATCTACCAACACACCGGCCTCAAAGTAGAACCCTCTGCAGCTGTGGGTATTGCAGCTGTAATGGAGTACAACAACAAGTTTAAAAATAAAAATGTCGGCATAATTCTTAGTGGTGGCAATCTGACTGAAGAGCAGGAAAAGGAGTGGTTGGGGTAAACCACTTGCAGGTTGAAATTTAAGAAAGCAAAAACGGATAGTGTGAGCCATTTCCTTTTTTTGTCTGTTATTTATTTGTTCCTTTCAATAGATTTTCACCTTGATACTGCAGCTCTCCCCTTCATTGATAAAGATCAGAAATGTACAGTCCTGAGTGTAAACCATGACCTAAATCTCCAGTTTTGTATCCGAAGAAAGCACTCCTTGTGCCATCTGATTCCCGATTGTATTCATCAGTTTCCAATGGCCATTTTTTAATATTTTAGGAATTGCTAGTTCGAATGTCCCGTCATTTGGATTGGGATACAAGCCTATTGAATCTTTTTATCGGACTTAGAATTTTCTCATTATAGACACTTTTCAATGCATTTAAGAAAAGTCTTTCATTCTCAGTGTATCATTTTGAAGGAAGAAGACATGGCAGAGCAGGAACAACTATGTTCCACTCAGTCCGTTAAACTCGTAAACGGGGGGATTTTTTCCTGATATGAAAAAGTAGAATGAGATTAGCATCAGAATTATTTTAAATCCTTGTTTTAGTGCTGACAATGAAAAAGATACTATTCATTTTTTTATTGGTAATGTATTCCGGACTGGTTTTTAGTCAGGATATAGACTCCAGGGCTAAGGCTTTATATGAAAGTGGTATTCAAAAATACAAAGAAGGGAAATATCAGGAATCGGTTGAGGATTTTACAGCTGCAATAGCCCTTCAGCCGGACTATCAGGATGCATTTCTGGGAAGGGCAGAAGCCAACGAAAAACTTGAAAACAACTTTCAGGCTGTGGAAGACCTTGACAAGCTGACCAAGCTTAATTGCAAAAATACGGATTACTTTTTCAGGAAAGCAAAACTGAAATCTAAGGTAGGGCTGGACGACGAAGCATTGCAGGATTATTCCCAGCTGATCATGGTAGATCCAAAGCACTATGCTGCATTATATGAAAGAGGTATTTTGTACAACCTTTTTGGGATGTATGAGGAGGCATTTACAGATTTTAAGAAGTGCAGTGACATAAAGCCTACCTCTGAGATTCTGTATACGCTGGGGGTATTGAGCTACCGGTTGGGAAGAGATTCCGATGCCGTTAATTATTTCTCCAAGTCGATTTCTTACGACAGTCAGAATAAGAATTATTTTATTTATCGGGCAAGAGCAAACAACAGGTTAGGAAATTATACACAGGCGATGGCAGATGTAAAAATTGCCATGAAGCTTTCTCCTGAAGATCCGGAGATCTATTATATCCAGGGAATGACCTTTCAGTACCAGAGGGATTTTGCTAATGCGCTCTCGGCATTGGACAAAGCTATCCGGTTAAAAAAAGATGAGTTTGAGTTTTATTTTTTAAGAGCGTCTGTTAAGACGAGCCTTGGAACCATTCCATCCGCGATTGAGGATTATGACCAGTGTGTGCAGTTGCAACCGGATAAAATGGATGTGTATTTAAACAGAGGCAACCTGTATATGAAGCTGAACAACTACGACAAGGCGGAGGCAGATTTTGCCCAATACCTTGAACTCAATCCGGGCAATATGTCCCTTTATCAGAAAAGAGCGGAGGCCAATATTGGCAGAGGCAGGTTTAAGGAGGCCGTAGACGATCTTAATATACTTCTGGAAGTTAGAACTACCAGTGCTCAGGCGCATTATCTGAGAGGGCTGGCAAAGCTGAATCTGGATGAAAAAGAAGAAGCCTGTAAAGATCTTTCCAAATCAGTGGAATTAGGATCTTCACAGGCTTCGGAGCTAATCAGCGCTCGTTGCAGATAATCAGCGATCTGTCATTAAGACTTAAACTCAAATCCTGCTTTTTTCAGGTCATCCCAGAAGTGAGGATAGGATTTTTCCACCACCTGAGGATTTTCAATGGTAATTGGTCCAAGTACAGCCAGAGGTGCGAAAGCCATCGCCATACGGTGATCATCATAGGTTTCAACAACCTGACCGTTTACTTCGAAATCACCTTTTACTACTTTGTATACAGAGTTTTCTTCTATCTCCACCAGGTCACTTCCGAATTTTTTAAGTTCGTTCTGAAGTGCGGCAATTCTGTCGGTCTCTTTTATTCTTAAGCTTTCCAGTCCTGTTAAGGTAAGTTCTATACCTTTAGCTGCTGCAATCACGGCAATGGTTTGTGCCAGGTCCGGATTGTCGGAGAAGTCAAGCGACTCTACACCTTTTACTTCCTGGCTTTCAAGAGCAATACCTTCGTCCAGATAAGTAGTTTTTACTCCTAACAGATCCATGAAGTCAGCAACTTTGCTGTCTCCCTGAATAGAACCGTATTTGTAACCGCTAAGCTCAATTTTAGCGCTGGGAGACAAGGCAGCGATCGCATACCAGTAACTCGCAGCCGACCAGTCAGATTCCACTGTGTAATCTGCAGGAATAAATTCCTGATTCTTGATGATGATGGTATTGTCATCCCACTCGCTTTCAATTCCAAAATGGAAAAGAAGGTCAAGAGTCATTTCAATATAAGGCTTAGAGTTAACTTTGCCGGTAAGTTCAAGAACCAGTCCGTTTGGCAAAAGAGGTGCGATCATTAGAAGTGCAGAGATATACTGACTGCTTACATCGCCTCTAATCTGAAGTCTGTTGTTTTCCGCTTTTTCTTTGTCAAAACCAGAGATCCTGATAGGAGGGAATCCTTCATTTCTTTCATAGTCAATTTCGGCACCTAGTTGTCTTAATGCATCTACAAGGATTCCGATTGGTCTCTCCTGCATTCTCTTAGTACCGGTAAGTACCACTTCTTTTCCTGTTACTGCGCAGTAGGCTGTAAGGAATCTCATTGTTGTACCGGCATCAAGTACATCCAGTACCTCCTCGTCAGATTTCAGAAGTCTGATAAGCGTTTGTGTATCTCTGGCATTGGATAGGTTTTCCAGTTTTGCAGATCCGCCTGCAAGTGCGTTAATAATTAACACACGGTTGCTTTCACTTTTTGAAGCAGGAGGAGTGATCGCTACTTCAATCGTCTGACTTAGCTGGTTTAGGCTTACTACATTTTCCTTAGCAGCTGAAGCAGGCTCTTCGGTCTCGATTGATTCAGACTCGACCGGTTCTGTTTCGATTGATTCAGACTCGACCGGTTCTGTTTCGATTGATTCAGACTCGATAGGTTCTGTTTCGATCGTTTCTGTCTGGATGGTTTCAGTTTCGCTTGTTTCTGGCAGGATGGTCTCAGGCTGAACTGTTTCCGGTTGTTCTGGCAGATTGGCAGTGATAACCTGTTCTTCAGATACTTTTTGGGTCACAGCCTTTTTAGTTACAGCTTTTTTAGCAACAGCTTTCTTAGCTACTACCGCTTTTTTCGCGGCAGTTTTTTTCGCAACAGCCTTTTTGGCTACTACTGCTTTCTTCGCTGCTACAGCTTTTTTAGCAACAGTCTTTTTAGCGGCAGCCTTTTTCGCAACCGCTTTTTTCGCGGTTGTTTTTTTCGCTACGGCCTTTTTGGCTACTACAGCTTTTTTGGCAACGGCTTTTTTACCTGCTGCTTTCTTCGCTGCAGTCTTTTTGGCAACAGCTTTTTTACCTGCTGCTTTCTTCGCTGCAGTCTTTTTGGCAACAGCTTTTTTAGCGGTTGTTTTTTTAGCAGCAGCCTTTTTGGTAGCAACTTTTTTGGAAACTGCTTTTTTAGCAACAGCCTTTTTCGCGCTGGCTTTTTTGCCGGCTACTTTTTTGGCAACAGCTTTTTTACCTGCTGCTTTTTTTGCAACGGATTTTTTAGCAGTAGTTTTTTTAGATGCAACCTTTTTGGAGGCAGCTTTTTTGGCAGCAGCTTTTTTAGCTACTGTTTTCTTGGCAGCAGTCTTTTTGCTTACAGCTTTTTTAGCCGTAGCCTTTTTTGCAGCTGCTTTCTTCGCGGTAGCTTTCTTGCCCGCTGCTTTTTTTACGGCTGCTTTTTTGGCCGTTGTTTTAGCTTTCAGTTTCTTTTTTGCCATTTTTATAAAGAATAAAAACGAATTGAATCCATTATGTCTTTAAATGTGAGAGGATGGTTGTAAGTTGAGTGCCCTATCGGGTTTAATAAGGAACCTAATATTTCATCCTGCTCGTTTTTTTTATCCTGCAACGTTAAAGGTAGAATTTTTTCCGAATCGTATTCAAAAATTTCTGTTTTTCCAAAAATTGTAATGATATAATTTTTGATTTCATCCAGTTCCTGTTCAGAAATGAAGCCTTGTTTCATGGATATGTACGATTCACAAATCATTCCTATTGCAATAGCCTCGCCGTGTAAAAGCTTCTTGTGAGGTATATTCAGAAAGTAGCTTTCAATAGCATGGCCGATGGTATGACCAAAGTTCAGAATTTTTCTTAATCCTTTCTCTTCCGGATCTTCTTCTGTTATTTTTTTCTTAATCAGTACTGAATGTTCTACCAGGGTTTGCCAGTCTTGCTCTGCCAGACTTTTTTGTCTGATTTCATTCCACTTGTTCTTATCTGCTATAAGTGTATGTTTTATTACTTCTGCAAACCCGGAACGTAGTTCATTGTTTGGTAATGTCTTCAGAAAAATAGTGTCAATGAGCACCGCATCTGGTATACGAAAAACGCCTATATGGTTTTTGAACAAATGAAAGTCAATGCCCAGCTTGCCTCCAACACTTGCGTCTACCTGAGCTAAAAGGGTGGTAGGTACCTGTACAAACGAGATTCCTCTTTTGTACGTAGCAGCACAGAAACCGCCCATATCTCCAATTACACCGCCACCAAGATTGATAAGCAAAGCCTTTCGGTCGAGTCTTAAACTGGTAAGCTTGTCCCATATGTATTCACAGGTGCGAAGGTTCTTTTGCTCTTCTCCGCTTTTTATTACGATGATCTGTTCTTCCGGAAGGCTTAAGCCTAAGATAGGATAGCAATATTTATAAGTGTTTTCATCTGCAAGCACTACTACTTTGGAAAAGTTTCGTTCTTTCAGAAACTTCTGCAGCTCTTCTCTGACGCTTGCTGTAATGATTACTAATTGGTTACTCATGAATTTCTAAACTTAATCTTTCAAGGTTTATGCTTTACTGTAAGATGGAGACAAAATCTTCAGAAACCTCTGTGTGCCCCGGTTAAAGCGTGACAGCGATTCGGGTTTAACGAATCATCAGGATTTGGTACCTGCCTTAACACTGGTACAAAAATAAACCCGCAAAGTTAATAACCTTGCGGGTTTAAAGATTTTTTTTCAGAAAAGGCATTTAAGTTTACAACAATGCCAAAGAAAACACGAACGGCTTAAGCTTTAGAAGCGACAGCTTTCATGATCTCTGTCTGCTTTCTGATACTTTCTTCGTGAATAATTTTATAGATTTCTATAATGTATTCAGGGTTCAGACTCATTTTAGTAGCAAGCTCTGCTCTGTTTTTCATAATGTCGTCCCATCTTTTTACCTGATAGGTCGTCACATTATTTTCTCTCTTGTATTCACCGATTTTCTCAACAACAGCCATTCTTGCAGCAAGAACCTCGATAAGCTCTCTGTCAAGGTTGTCTATTTTCTTTCTCAGTTCGTCAAGATGATCGTTGAAATCTTTGTCAGAAGAAGAGTCTTTACGAACTTTTAGTTCAGAAAGAATTTCCTCAAGTCTTGCCGGTGTTATTTGCTGATCGGCATCGCTCCATGCTTTCTCAGGAGTGATGTGTGTTTCGATCATCAGACCGTCGAAGTTAAGGTCTAGAGCTTTCTGAGAGATTTCGAATATAAGATCTCTTTTGCCTCCGATATGGCTAGGATCACAGATAATAGGAATCTGTGGCGCAACTCTTCTTAGTTCGATTGGAATTTGCCACATTGGAACGTTTCTGAATTTTGATTTATCAGATGTTGCAAATCCTCTGTGAATAGCTGCGAGGTTTCTGATACCTGCTCTGTGTAGTCTTTCGAATGCACCGATCCACAATGGAAGTTCCGGGTGTGTAGGGTTTTTAACCAAAACCGCAACATCTTTCACTCCTTGAAGTGCATCTGCCATTTCCTGAACAGCGAACGGGCTCACAGTTGTTCTTGCACCGATCCAAAGTACATCAATTCCGTATTTCAGTGCTTCTTCAACGTGCTGTGTATTGGCAACTTCAGTACCTACAGGGATGCCAAGTTCTTTTTTTACATCGGCAAGCCATTTCAAACCTTCCGCACCCGCACCTTCGAAGCTGTTAGGTCTTGTTCTAGGTTTCCAAATTCCAGCTCTAAGCACATCTACTTTTCCAAGGTCTTTTAAAAGCTTTGCTGTTGCCATTAACTGTTCTGGTGTTTCAGCACTGCAAGGCCCTGCAATGACAAGTGGTTTGTCCTTTACTTTTGCCCACTTCTCTAAGGGATTAACTTGTAAATTAACTTCCATAATTTTTTTCAAAGAATAAATTAGACCAACAAATCGCTGTCCATTGTCGTTCTTATCTAACGTATGGACAACTACAACCTTGTATCGTTTGACGACACTTCGGCAGCTTTTTCTTCCCGTACCGATCGAGAACTTAAAAAGATGAATTTTTTATTCACGATTATGGCGATGGGTAAGTTAACAAAGATAGGGAGTTATTTTGTAAAAAACGCATTAAAATGGAAACTTCCTGTAGCAAAAGTAATAAAAAATACGCTTTTCAAACATTTTTGCGGCGGAGAAAATTTGGATGAATGTAAGAATACTGTCGATAAGCTTAGTCTTTTTAATATTAAAACTATTTTGGACTATGCTGTAGAGGCAGAGAGTTCTATGGCTTCCTATGACCATACCATGGAAGTCCTGCGAAAGTCCATTGATTTGGCTGCATCCGACAAAAAAAATATCCCATTTGTCGTCTTTAAAATGACTGCTTTATGCAGATTCTCTATTCTGGAGAAGGCTCAAAGCGGGGTGGAACTGTCGTTTATTGAGAAAGAAGAGTTTGATCATTTTAATCAAATGGTCGAGAAAATCGCAGCTTATGCTGCTGAGGCCGGGGTAAGACTTATGGTAGATGCGGAAGAAAGCTGGATTCAGGACACCATCGATGCGGTTACAATCAAGCTGATGCATCAGTTTAACCAACATAATGCAATCGTTTACAGAACGTTTCAGATGTACAGGGTGGATATGCCTTTTCTTTTAAAAGAGGCTGTACAATCGGCAAAAGAAAACGGCTATATCTTGGGAGTGAAACTTGTTCGAGGTGCTTATATGGAAAAAGAACGGAAGAGGGCTTTGGAACTGGGATACCCTTCTCCTATTTTTCCGACCAAGGAGGAAACCGATCAGGCCTATAATGAAGGACTTGAATTTTGCCTGAATCATTTACAGTATTTATCCATAGTCTCAGGAAGCCACAATGAAGAAAGCAATCTGCTTCAGACCAAACTAATGGCTTCTTTAAAGATTAAAAATGACGACGAGCGCATTTATTTTGCTCAGTTGTATGGAATGGGAGACCATATTTCCTATAATCTGGCGGGGAAGCAATACAATGTGGGGAAATATGTGCCATTCGGACCTTTGACAGCTGTGATGCCCTACCTGCTGAGACGTGCAGAGGAAAATAAATCCATTAACGGGCAAACCGGACGCGAACTTTCTCTTATTCGCAAAGAGCTGAATAGAAGAAAAAGCAAACCTTAATTATATCTGTTGTAACTGGTCTACTTTGTCTATTTTATCTTCTTTTCCCAATAAACTTTTAAGGATTTTTTTTGCATTAAAAAACTGAGACTTAGAAGTACCTTCTGAAATTTGCATTAGTTCACCAATTTCCTTGTGAGAATAACCTTCAATCACAAAAAGGTTGAACACCATTCTGGATCCTTCTGGTAGTTTTTGAATAGCGTTAATCAGTTCTTCTCCAGACATTTTTTCGATGACATCGTCGTCGGCAAATACGGGCAGATTAACGGATTCGGGTTCTGATAAGGAAGATAAATACTTTCGTTTGCGAAATTCCCGAATAGCATTATTGGTAATGATACGACGCATCCAGCCCTCAATAGAGCCTTTTTCTTCAAAGGTATGTATGCTTTGGAATATCTTTATCATGGACTCCTGAAACAGGTCTTCCGCATCTTCTCTGCAAGAGGAGTACCTGAGACAAACAGTCATAAGTTTTCTGGAATACAGCTTAAAGAGTGCTTCCTGTGCAATAGAGTCATTTTTCTTACATCCTTTTATGATTTCCTCCAGAGACAGGTGCATACTTGAAATAGGTAGAGATTGTTTATGAATACAAACATTAAACTACTATTTGTTTCTTTTTGAAACAAGTGTTCGTGGGAATTTCTTAGGGTTTCTACGAGTTTTATTTTATAAGGATTTAAATGGCATAATTTTTTTTAAATGTGTTGCTTTAAGTAACACTTTGGTTGATTTTGTAGTACAAAATGATTATATAGTAGTATGGACCCGGTAAATTTTCATAAAGTGTTAAGAGAGTTGAGGTTGGAGGAAAATCTTACTCAGGAAGATATATCTAATCTTTTGCATATTGACAGAAGCAATATTGCCAATTATGAAAGAGGCAAGCGTCTTCCGTCAATAGAATCGCTTATAAAAATTGCGGAGTTTTTTGATGTTTCCCTTGACTATCTTATACTGGGAAAGCGTTCAGGGGGACAAAGGGGAGAGGAGACGGAAGTAGTTGTGCCTCAGGAAGCCATGAGAGAGCTGATGGCAGACAATACTGCCCTTATGGAAGAACAGCTTCGTCTGGCCGATATAGTTGCTCAGAAAGAGGAAGAAATTAAGGTTTTGAAAAACTACCAGAATTCTTTAAAAGAGTATAATAATTTTTTGGAGGCCAAGATTAAATTGCTTGAAAGCCAGGTGTTAAAAGACGATTCAGAGAGTCTTTAAACCTTCCATTTATTATCCTGGTTACATTATAAGATAATTTGGAAAGGGAAGATAGTATGAAATGGTTGTTTGGATTAATTGCTTTCTTGGGTATATCGGTATTTTCATATGGTCAGGGAGAAGGAGCAAAAGGACAGGAAGAAGAGGATGTCTCCATTAGTTGTGCCTGGGTAGACAGCGAAAATATCGTGTGCTTTGCAGTACCTGAGGGAGAAGTAGGGGCGACAGATTCCTTAAATCAAGATGGAGTTGAAGTGGAAGAGGAAGTTATTCCTAAAAGAGAAACTCCAATTCCGAATTCTAATTCTAAAAGAGAGGATGGAGGAAGTAACAGTGTGGTTGTAGAGAAAAGAAAAATTCTCCTTTAGAAAGAAGCTTGTATTAAAACAAATTATAAAAAAGGTGGCCTTTGGAAAAGGGCCACCTTTTATTATTTAAATAGTTATAAGTCTGTTTTACAGATTTTTTGAGCTTGCTTTGGCAGCGTAGTACTCTCTGTTCATTTTTGCAATGGTATCCTGAGAAATTTCTTTTGGACACTCTACAGAGCAGGCTCCGGTATTGGTACAGGCACCAAATCCTTCTGCTTCCATTTGAGCCACCATTTTTTCTACCCTGCTTGCTCTTTCCACCTGTCCCTGAGGTAGCAGAGCCAATTGCGTAATTTTTGCAGCAACAAATAGCGACGCAGATGCATTTTTACAGGAAGCTACACAAGCACCGCAGCCAATACAGGTTGCAGCATCAAAAGCAGCATCAGCGTCTACTTTGGAGATAGGAATGGTATTCGCGTCGGGAACTCCTCCTGTATTAACAGAAACAAATCCTCCGGCAGCTATAATTCTGTCAAACGCTCCTCGGTCAACCACCAGGTCTTTGATAACCGGGAATGGTGCGGCTCTCCATGGTTCTACAACAATTGTATCTCCATCTTTGAAACTACGCATGTGGAGCTGACAGGTAGTGATACCTGTTTTGGGTCCGTGTGCCCTTCCGTTAATATACATACTGCACATACCACAGATACCTTCGCGGCAGTCATGGTCAAAAGCGATCGGCTCTTCTCCTTTGCTAATAAGGTCCTCGTTCAGAACGTCGAACATTTCAAGGAAAGACATGTCTGGAGATACGTCTTTTACTTGGTAAGAGACCATCTTGCCTTCAGATTGAGAATTTTTCTGACGCCAGACTTTTACAGTTAAGTTCATTGTTCCGCTCATTATTTGTAACTTCTCTGGGTTAATTTAACAGTTTCAAATTTTAGGTGTTCTTTGTGAAGAACTTCTGCCTGATCGTCTCCTTTAAATTCCCAGGCGGCAACATAGGCATAGTTTTCATCATCTCTTTTTGCTTCGTTTTCTTCAGTCTGGTATTCTTCTCTGAAGTGTCCTCCGCAAGATTCATTTCTGTTCAAAGCATCTTCCACCATCAATGCTCCAAGTTCTAAGAAGTCTGCTACTCTTCCTGCTCTTTCAAGGCTTTGGTTGAGCTCTTCGCCCTCTCCAAGAACTTTTACGTTTTTCCAGAAATCTTCTTTAAGATCTTTGATCAGACCTTTAGCTTTGGTAAGTCCTTCTGCATTTCTGGCCATACCGCAGTATTCCCACATAATCTTACCAAGTTCTCTGTGGTAATGCGTTACGCTCTTAGTTCCTTTGATAGAAAGGAGTTGTTTGGTCTGAGCTTTTATTCTGTCTTCAGCTTCTTTAAATGCAGGGTGATTTTTGTCTACCGGTTTGGTACCGATTCCTGCAAGGTAATCTCCTATAGTATAAGGTATTACAAAGTAACCGTCTGCAAGTCCCTGCATCAGGGCGCTGGCTCCAAGTCTGTTGGCTCCGTGGTCAGAGAAGTTTGCTTCTCCAAGAGCATAAAGACCTGGAATGGTTGTCATCAGGTTGTAATCTACCCAAAGACCACCCATTGTATAGTGAACTGCAGGATAAATACGCATTGGAGTTTTATAAGGGTTTTCTCCGGTAATTTGCTCGTACATGTCAAACAGGTTACCATATTTTGCGCGTACGGTATTTTCTCCAAGTCTTTTAATAGCATCCGCAAAGTCCAGGTAAACAGCTAATCCGCTGGCTCCTACACCTTTTCCTGCATCGCACTGCTCTTTTGCATTTCTGGATGCCACGTCTCTTGGTACAAGGTTTCCGAAAGAAGGATATTTTCTTTCAAGGAAATAATCTCTTTCGTCTTCCGGAATATCAGAAGGATTGCGTTTGTCTCCGGCTTTTTTAGGGACCCACACTCTTCCGTCGTTTCTCAAACTTTCACTCATCAGTGTCAGTTTGGACTGATGATCTCCGGTTACCGGAATACAGGTTGGGTGAATCTGGGTAAAGCATGGGTTGGCGAAGAATGCACCTTTTTTGTGTGCTCTCCATGCTGCAGTAGCGTTGGAACCCTGTGCGTTGGTGGACAGGTAGAATACGTTTCCATAACCTCCTGTACAAAGTAGCACTGCATGGGCTGCGTGAGAAGTGATTTCTCCGGTAACAAGATCTCTTGTTACAATACCTCTTGCTGCTCCGTCAACTACTACCAGGTCAAGCATTTCTGTTCTGGTGTACATTTTTACCTTGCCCAGACCAATTTGTCTTGACAGGGCGCTGTATGCTCCCAGAAGCAATTGCTGACCGGTTTGTCCTCTGGCGTAGAACGTTCTTGAAACCTGTGCTCCTCCGAACGATCTGTTGTCCAGAAGTCCTCCATATTCTCTGGCAAAAGGCACACCCTGAGCCACACACTGGTCAATTATATTTACACTGACTTCTGCAAGTCTGTATACGTTTCCTTCTCTTGCTCTATAGTCTCCTCCTTTTATAGTATCGTAGAATAATCTGAAGATACTGTCACCATCATTTTGATAGTTTTTTGCAGCATTGATACCACCTTGAGCAGCAATACTGTGTGCTCTTCTCGGGCTATCCTGAAAGCAAAAAGCTTTAACGTTATAACCAAGTTCAGCCAGTGTAGCTGCGGCAGAAGCTCCGGCCAGACCGGTTCCGACCACTATAATCTCATATTTTCTTTTATTAGCAGGGTTAACCAGCTTCAGATTGAATTTATGCTTGGTCCATTTCTCTGCTATTGGTCCTTCAGGAATTTTAGAGTCTAATTTAGTCATATCAATTATGTGGACTATCTAATGAAACAAATGTAAAGTGGTATAGCTGCAAAACCTGCAGGAACAAGAATTGCGAAGGCTGTTCCCAGTTTTTTGATAAACGGAGTGTATTTCGGATGTCTTAATCCCAATGTCTGAAATGCACTTTGGAAGCCGTGGTTCAGGTGAAATGCAAGAAGCACCATTGCTGCCACATAAAATAAGGTATAAGGAACATTTTGGAATGTCTCAATAGCATCGGTGTAGATGTCTACAGTGGCAGAGTGGGTAATTTTGTGAGGTACAAAAAACGATTTCAGGTGTACTATAAGGAAAATAAGCACCATGGATCCTGATAATCCCATGTTTCTTGAAAACCAGCCACTGTTGGCAGCAGCATTGTTGTACACATAGCCCTGAGGACGAGCTTTCTTGTTTTTAGCAGTAAGAATTGCTGCGTAGATAATGTGAACAATGAAACCACCGAAAAGAATGTACTCTGCTGCCTGTATGATCGGATTCGTTTTCATGAATTCCGCATAAGCATTGAAATCAGCCCCGTCACTTTTCAGGAGCAGCAGATTACTGAGAAGATGTTCTAACAGGAAGGAGATCAAAAAAAGACCTGTTAAAGCCATTATCAGTTTTTGACCAAGGTTTCCGGACAAAGCCTTACTTAACCAGCCCATAGTTTAATAGTGTTTTTTTAGTTTTAAATTAATATTAACTTGCCCAAAGTTACATTCGGGAATGTTAGTATGCAATGCAATTTTTTGCATTTTTAATCATATCCCAAACATTATTTGATTTCCGTTGTAATAATTATTCGCGTGTATAACATAATTCCAGCGAGATTTTAAATGAAGGTTTTGAAAGCATGTTATATAAATTTTTTAATATTCGTTTTGCTTTGTCTGGCACAGCGAACCCATGCAACCCACATTCGGGCAGGTAATATCCTTACCCAACGTTTATCAGATGTCAGATACAGCTTTACATTAATTGTGTATACCAACCGCACTGCAGTTGATGGAGGTGTGGATGATCCTACTGCTACATTGGATTTCGGAGACGGTACATCATCAGAACAACCCAGGGCTTCCAAAAGACTCATTCGGAACGACACGTATGAGAATATCTATTACTTTGAACACACTTACCCTGGTACGAATTCCTACAAGGTTGGATACACAGAATCTAACAGAAATGGAAGTATCAAAAACATAAGCAACTCAATTAATACACCTTTTCATATAGAGTCTTTAGTATCAGTAGTTTCCGGTGTTACGGTACTTAACGATTCTCCTAAAATGGCCATACCTCCTTTGGATAAAGCGCAGAAAGGGAAGCGCTATGTGTACAATCCGGGTGCGTACGATACAGAAGGGGATAGTATCTCTTATAAACTTGTAACGCCTCTTCAGGCGGCCGGCGTGCCTGTTGCAGGATATTTTACACCTGAGAATATGACTCTTAACAGTGTTACGGGAGATTTAGTTTGGGATGTCCCTCAGGAAGAAGGATTGTTTAATGTGGCCTTTTATATAGAAGAGTGGAGAAATGGTGTAAGAATCGGATACGTTACCCGGGACATGCAAATCGAGGTGCTTCCGGCTAAAAATGACCCTCCCGTACTTACCAGAGGTCTTGATACCTGTATTGTGGCAGGTGAAACCTTAATATTCGAAATAGAGGCAACGGATCCCAACGACCATGATGTACGAATTACATCTACCGCTCCGACAGGTGTATACCAGCTGGGAGCAACGTTTACCAGTCCTCCTCCTTATGGTAAAAATCCGGTCGGCGTTTTTACCTGGGCCACTCAGTGTGAGCATGCCAGAAACCAGCCTCATCAGGTGGAGTTCAGAGCTGTCGATTATCCCTCTGATACAGCCCTTCAACTTGCAGATTATCAGACTCTACGAATAAAAGTCATTGCTAAAGCCCCGGAATTGCAAAGTGTAGTCCCCGAGGGAAATGCACTGCGGTTAAACTGGCTAACGTATGACTGTTCCTCTGCTTCGAGGATCCGAATTTACCGAAAGAGCTGTGACTCCACAGATTATGTTCAGCAGCCTTGCGAAATCGGTTCAGAAGGTTTTCCGGGATATACGTTCCTGGCAGAAGTGCCTGCTACTGAAACTACTTACCTGGACAATTCTAACATAGTTCGTGGGAATTTTTATTGCTATGTGATTGTGGCTACCTTCCAGCTTCCTCAGGGGGGGCTAAGCAAAGGATCCGATGAGGTTTGTGGCAGTCTGGACGATAATGCTGCTGTTCTGGCTTCTGTCATCACTGATAGCACCGATACAGCAGCAGGGCAAAATACGATCAAGTGGTTTAATCCTCTTACCTTACCAGGAGGTGCATTCTACTACAAAATCTTCAGAGCAACAGGGATTGACGGAACCGATTATGTAGAAATAGGGGAAACTACTGATACCATCTTTGTTGATCAACCGCTTAATACTGCAGATACTTCTTATATATATAGAGTAGATCTGATAGCTACTGATACGATACCAAGCGATGGCGCCAGCACCTTGTTTTTACGCACCACCCCTGGCGACAGAAGGGTTACTATATCCTGGGCTATGAATGTACCATGGAATATTGATTCTCTGAAACTTTACAGAAAAGCCAAGGGAGAAACCGTATTTTCTCTTTATCAGACATTCCCGGGAAGTGTCGCCGGAATATTTACCGATGAGAACCTTGTCAACTGCGATACCTTCTGTTATTATATGGAATCTTACGGAAGCTATTGCAATGAACTTTATTCCAAACCATTGATCAGCATTTCGGCAATGATATGCGAAATTCCTTTGGATGATCAGGTGCCGCCTCCACCATTCCTGACGATCACTACTCAGGACTGTCAGGATACTGTATTACTAAACAGAAATTTGTTGAACTGGACGAAGGTAGGAGACCCATTCTGTAATAATATAGATCACTACAATATTTATTATGCAGAGTATGAGGAGGATGAAGTAGCATATTTCAGGTCTGTAGCAGATACCACGTTCATCTACTTTGATACCTTGTCTTTATCCGGGTGCTATACCGTATCTGCCGTTAATATTTTTGGAGTGGAAGGACTGCAAAGTAACAGAGTTTGTGTAGACAACTGTGTGTATTATGAATTACCCAATCTTATCACTCCCAATAATGACGGTAAAAACGATTACCTTCAGCCATTCCCGACACCAAGGTATGTAGAAAATGTAAAATTTACTGTATACAACAGGTGGGGAGCGCTTGTGCATGAGCAGAATGACGATATCTTTATTCACTGGGACGGAGGTTCCAATGAGGATGGAATATACTTCTATCTGGCTGAGGTAAAGTATATTAAGCGTTTAAGGAAGAAAGACGAATTACAGGATATAAAAGGCTGGCTTCAAATTTTAAGGTAAATAATTGTTGCTTTGGATTGAAATCCAGTTGATTAAAGGATGCCTTAACAGAACGTTGAGTTAAACTTTTGTTAAGTTTCGGCTAACCTTTAAATTGCGGGCCGAAAAAACTATTAAAAGATGAAAGCTTACGTATTTCCGGGTCAGGGATCTCAGTTCTCAGGAATGGGAAAAGATTTGTATGATCGCTCTGAAAAGGCAAAATCATTATTTGAAAAAGCAAACGAAATTCTTGGATTCGACATCACTAGTGTAATGTTCTCAGGCACAGATGAGGAGCTTAAACAAACTAAAGTTACTCAGCCTGCTATTTTTATACATTCAGTAGTATTGGCCCAGATCAGCGAAAACTTTAAGCCTGATATGGTTGCCGGGCATTCACTGGGAGAGTTTTCTGCTCTTGTTGCGAATAGCACGCTTACGTTTGAGGATGGCCTAAGGCTGGTATCCCAAAGAGCGCTCGCTATGCAGAAAGCCTGTGAAATCAACCCAAGCACCATGGCTGCAATTCTTGGGCTTGAGGATGCTAAAGTGGAAGAAATCTGTAAAAGCATTTCTGATGAAATTGTGGTGGCAGCAAACTATAACTGTCCTGGTCAGCTTGTAATCTCCGGAACCATAAAAGGTATTGAAATCGCCTGCCAGAAAATGAAAGAAGCAGGAGCCAAGAGAGCTTTACCACTTCCTGTTGGAGGAGCATTCCACTCTCCGTTAATGGAGCCCGCCAGAGAAGAACTTGCTGAAGCGATCAAATCTACTACCTTCAGCCAGCCTGTTTGCCCTGTATATCAGAACGTAAATGCATTGCCATCAACAGATGTCAATACAATAAAAGAAAACCTAATTGCCCAGTTAACCGCTCCAGTAAGATGGACTCAGTCTGTTCAAAACATGGTTAGCGACGGAGCTACAGAATTTATAGAATGTGGTCCGGGCAAAGTACTTCAGGGACTTGTTAAGAAAATTAACAGTGCTTCTGAAGTGATGAGCATTTAAGAAGTTTTAGGTGGTAAGTTGTAAGTCATAAGCAGACAACTTACCCCTTAAAACTTTCAACTTTTAAGACTTCCAGCTTATCCTCACACCTTTTTAGCAGTTCCTCATTCGTAATATTTAGTACCGGATGTTTGAAGTCTGGCGCAATTTCTACCAGGGGGATGAGGGTAAATCTTCTGTTTGCGATTTCAGGATGGGGGATGCAAAGTGTTTTGCTTCTTTTGATTCTGTTTCCAAAATAAAGGATATCAATGTCAATCGTTCTGCTGCCCCATTTTTCTTTTCTGACTCTTCCCAACTGAGCTTCTATCATCTGGGTAATGCTCAGGGCTTGTTCCACCGGGAGACTGGTGTTAAAGTGTACTACCTGATTTAGAAAGATGTCCTGGTCGGTTTTGCCCCAGGGTTCTGTTGAGTAAAGGGATGACGCTCTGTGGATTGGGCCGATCTGTGCCGAACATAATTCTAAAGCTCTGGTTATGTTGGCTCTCTTGTCTCCAAGGTTGCTTCCGAATAATAAAATGATGGATTCCAAGCTTTTCAAAATATTGGTAAAATTATAATTAAGCTGTTACATTTTAAGTTAAATTTGTATAATTGTTTAAAATCATAAGCAGTATGAGGCAGTTTTTAAAGATTGTTTTGGGCACAGTGATAGGACTTTTTTTATTTCTTATTATTTGCTTCGGTCTAATAGTATTGGCTTCGGGTCAAAAGGAAGAACTAAAAGCCAACTCCGTTTTAAAGCTGGAACTTAATAAGAAGATTGTAGAGAGAGAAACGGATAATTTTTTTGCCCAGTTAAACCTGCCTTTCGAAGATGCTGAAGGATCTATCGGCCTCCTTGAACTAAAAAAAGCAATCAGAAGTGCCAAATCAGATTCCAATATCAAAGGAATTATTCTCAAAACGAACAGTGTAGACGCGGGATATGCAAGTCTTGAAGAAATCCGTAATGAGCTTTTGGATTTTAAAACTTCAGGCAAATTCTTAATTGCCTACGGTGATTCCTACAGCGAAGGTGCTTACTTTCTAGCTTCTGTAGCAGATAAAATTTTCCTTTCGGAAGAGGGTAACTTAGAGTTTAACGGGCTTGAAGTGGAAATAATGTTTTTCAAAAAGCTGCTTGACAAGCTGGAGATACAGCCGGAATTGTTCAAAGTAGGAGAATTTAAAAGTGCAAGCGAGCCTTTTATAAGGGAAAACATGAGTGAGGAAAACAGAAAACAACTCACTGAACTACTCGATTCATTTTATAAGATATATATCCAAAATGTGGCGGAGGCCAGAAGTATAGATGCAGCAAAGCTAAAAGAAATTTCTGACTCCATGCTTGTAAGAACAGCCCAGGACGCCAGGAAATTCAACCTGATTACAGATGTAGGATATTACTCTGATGTAGAAGATTATATCAGAAGAAAACTGTTGATTCAGTCTTCGGAGAAAATTAATTACGTAGGCTACAATCGCTATTTGGCTGTTAAGAGCAACAAGGATGAGGAAACCACCAGCTCCAATAAAATTGCTGTGATTTTTGCGAATGGTTCCATTGAAGACGGTCAGGGAACGGATAATACGATTGGCGGAGAGAGTCTTGCAAAGGAAATCCGTAAAGCCAGAGAAGACAATGCTGTAAAAGCGATCGTATTAAGAGTTAATTCTCCCGGAGGAAGCGCTCTTGCGTCCGATATAATCTGGAATGAGGTACAGCTATGTAAAAAGCCCATAATTGCTTCTATGGGAGACATGGCAGCTTCCGGAGGATATTACATTTCCATGGCTTGTGATACCATTCTGGCAGATCCAAGTACCATTACAGGATCAATAGGTGTTTTCGGTTTGTTTTTTCAGGGAGAAAAATTCCTGAACGATAAACTGGGAATAACTTCAGACAGGGTAAAAACCGGACAATATTCGGATATTGGTTCTTTTACAAGACCTGTTAGCAAATCAGAAAGAGAAATTATTCAGACCGAGGTAGACCGGATATATGAGTCTTTTGTACAGAAAGCAGCCAGGGGAAGAAAACTTCCTGTGGCGGAAATCAAGGAAGTAGCGAAAGGAAGAGTATGGTCCGGCGTTCAGGCGAAAGAAATAAAACTGATCGACATGCTTGGTGGCCTTGACGATGCCATAGCGGTAGCGGCTGAAAAAGCAAAGCTGGACAAAGATTATAAGGTAGTTTATTTGCCGGAAATTAAAACGGCATTATTAAAAGAAGTACTTTTGCAAATGGGAGATGAAGAAGAGACAGCCTTGCTAAAACGTGAAGTGGGTTCCCTCTATCCCTATTTGAAAAAAATAAAAGAAGTAAAATCTTATGAGGGTATTCAGGCGAGACTGCCTTATGAGATTCAGATAAAATAATTTACTATCAATTCATTAAAATGACCGAGATCAGAAACAACTGGACGCGAGAAGAAATCACTGAAATCTATAACAGTCCGATTCTTGACCTAATTTATCGTGCAGCTACTGTCCACAGAGAGTACCACGATGCTCAGGAAGTTCAGGTTTGTACCCTCCTTTCAGTTAAAACCGGTGGTTGTCCGGAAGATTGTGCTTACTGTCCTCAGGCTGCAAGATACCATACAGATGTAAAGGTTCACAAATTAATGGAAACTGAGGAAGTACTTCTTGCTGCAAAAAATGCAAAAGAGTCCGGAAGTACCCGATTCTGCATGGGAGCCGCGTGGAGAGAAGTAAGAGATAACAGAGACTTTGATCGTGTTCTCGACATGGTGAAAGGGGTGAGTCAGATGGGCCTTGAAGTTTGCTGTACCTTAGGTATGCTGACAGAAGAGCAGGCAATGAAACTTAAGGAAGCGGGTTTATATGCCTACAACCATAATCTTGACACCAGCGAAGAACATTATGATAAGATTATTTCTACCAGAACCTATGACGACAGACTGGAAACTCTGGAAAACGTTAGAAAATCCAAGATTTCGGTTTGCTCCGGAGGAATTATAGGTATGGGAGAGTCGCATAACGACAGAGTAGGTATGCTGTTAACCCTGGCAACTTTGCCGGAGCATCCTGAATCTGTGCCGGTGAATGCGCTTGTACCGGTAGCAGGTACGCCTCTTGAAGATCAGCCACGAGTTTCTGTGTGGGAAATGATCAGAATGATTGCAACGGCAAGGATTATCATGCCAAAATCTATGGTTCGATTATCTGCAGGAAGAGTGAGAATGTCTGTGGAAGAACAGGCACTTTGCTTCATGGCCGGAGCCAATTCCATATTCGCAGGAGACAAACTGCTTACCACTCCTAATCCCGAAGTGGATGCAGACAAAGAAATGTTCCAGATCCTGAACCTTAAACCCAGAAAGGCTTTTAAAGATGAACAGCAGCAAGCTGTTCGTTTCGAACAAATTCCATTGAAAGCCTAATTGCTATCCAATAAAAGCACTATGAATCCGGAAGATAACTTCCGGATTTTTTGTTTTACACTAAAGGCATTAGGTAGGCCTGTTAACAGACAGAAGAGAGGAGGGGAGCATGCAGGTTTTGGAACGTTATGAGATAGCAAAAGAATACTTACATTCATCAGGTTATAAAAGTATAAAGGACTGGGCTATTACGGATGCGAATGGGAAAACGATTGGTAATGCAGAGGATTTGCTGGTGGATTTACAAACCGGAAAGGTTCGCTATATTTTGGGCCGAACCAGCACAGATCTGGAAGTATCACAACGACAGCCAACGTTTATCCTTCCGGTGGGATTGGTTACTTTAAGAAATGAAGACCAGACAATACAAGTAAAACGAATAGATCCGGACTGGATTTCCAGGTGTCCTTTTTCTAAAGAAGGTGCTATACCTTCAAAGGTTGAATTGGAACTTGCAAGGGGCTTTGGATTGGAAAAGGAGATGGAGGAGCTATACGAACAGGCATGTTTTCGTGTTCCGGAAGGTCTTTGTCCGTAGAGTGGTTTTATCTGGTCCTGATTTTTTAATCTGACTGGCTATTAAAAAATAGCTTAAATTTGTTCCGATGAAAAAGCTTTCGGACAAATTAGCACAAAGAAGGGCAGAGGGAAGTTTAAGAAGGCTTACTCTCCAACCCAATCTGGTCGATTTTTTTTCCAATGATTATTTAGGATTAGCAAGAAGCAGGGAAATTTATGACCTTGCAGAGAAAGAGCTAAAAAAGCAGTCCGGAAATATCAACGGGGCAACGGGTTCCCGACTGTTATCAGGCAATTCGGCTTATGTGGAAGAGCTGGAACATTTTTTTTCCAGACTCTTTAACAGTCCTGCTGCATTGCTTTTAAACTCCGGCTATAATGCAAATCTTTCCCTTCTTTCCGCAATACCTCAGAAAGAAGATACGATCATCTATGATGAGCTAATTCACGCAAGCCTGAAAGATGGAGCGCGGTTAAGTTTTGCCCAAAGGTTTTCCTTTAAACACAACGATCTGCAAGACCTGGAAGCTAAACTTCAAAGAGCCAGAGGGGAGGTTTATGTAGTGGTAGAATCTGTCTATTCCATGGATGGCGATTTTGCTCCTTTAAAAGAGCTGTTGGAGCTGACCATTAAATACCGGGCTCATCTGATCGTGGATGAGGCACATAGTACCGGTGTATGGGGAGCTGCAGGGAGCGGATTATGTTGCCAGCTGGGAATCGAAGATCAGTTGTTTGCCCGGGTGTATACCTTTGGGAAAGGTATGGGGGCGCATGGGGCATGTATAGCCGGGTCCGAATTGCTGATTGAATATTTAATAAACTTTGCACGACCATTTATCTATACTACGTCTCTTCCTCTGCATAGCCTGGTCACCTTAAAAGTGGCCTTTGAATACCTGGCAAAAGAGATTGAAGTGCAATCAACTATCCGGTCTAAAATAGACTTGTTCCGGGCCCTGATAAAGGAAAATGATCAACTATCCGGCCTTGTGCAGGAAAGTTCCAGTCCGATACAGGTTTTGCGACTCTCCGGCAATGAAACGGTGAAAGCAGCGGCTGCGGCTGTTCAGAACGAAGGGTTTGATGTAAGAGCCATATTATCTCCAACTGTAAAAGAAGGGGAAGAGCGTCTGAGAATTTGCTTACACGTTTTCAATTCGGACGACGAGATAGAGAGACTGGTTAAAACTTTAGCGCAACAACTATGAATTACTTTGTAACAGCTATAAACACAGATAGCGGAAAAACACTGGTAAGTGCCATACTTACACAAGCCTTGCAGGCGGATTACTGGAAACCCGTACAAAGTGGTCCTGAGCGGGATGCAGATAAGGTCAGCGAGCTGATCAATAACAATTACTCTCTTATATTTAATGAGAGTTATTGGTTTCAGACGCCTGCAGCCCCACACTATGCAGCGGAAATAGAAAACGTGACCATCGACCTTGACAAGATTGAATTACCGGGAAATAAAGGCAATCATCTGGTAATAGAAGGCGCAGGAGGGGTGCTGGTTCCTTTAAACGATACTCATTTCGTTATTGATATTGCTGCCAAATTTGAGGCAGAAATCATTCTTGTTTCCAATAATTATCTTGGAAGTATAAATCATACGTTGCTTACCATTAATGAAATTCAACGAAGGGGACTACCTGTAAAGGGCATTGTTTTTAACGGTCCGAGAAATCCATCCACAGAGGAATATATTTTGAAGAAGAGCGGATTAAAATGCCTTTTGAAAATTGATCAGGAAAAAGAACTCGATCAGTTTGTGGTAAGCAAGTATGCTATTGAACTATTTAATAACTGGGAAGATTAATAATGAAAAATATTGAGCAGGCCGCTTTGGCAGGCCCTGTCTGGTATCCATACAGTGCTGTCACTTCGGGAAGTAATTATATCAAAGTAGACTCAGCAAAAGGTGTTTATTTGCATACTTCCGATGGGAGAAAAATACTGGATGCAGTATCTTCCTGGTGGGTCAATTTGCATGGGCATAGCAATGACTATATTGCTCAGAAGATATATGAGCAGGCCTTAAAGCTTGAACATGTGATTTTTTCCGGGTTTACCCACGATCCTGCCATTCGGCTGGCAGAAAGGCTTCTGGATATACTTCCTTCCAATCAGAGGAAAGTGTTTTATTCCGATAATGGAAGTACTGCTGTAGAGGTGGCTATAAAAATGGCGCTTCAATACTGGCATTGTAAAGGGGAAAGGAAAAAAAAGGCAGTAGCACTAAAAGGAGCGTTTCATGGTGATACGTTTGGGGCAATGTCTGTTAGCGGACGCGGAGTTTTTAATCAGGAGTTCGCCGACTGGATGTTCGAAGCTGTTTACATCGATTTTCCTTCAGAAGAAAAGGAAATGGAATGTCTTGAGCAGTTTGAAGCTATTGTGAAGCAGGGCGATGTAGCCTGTTTTATTTATGAGCCGTTGTTGCAGGGGGCTGCCGGAATGAGGACTTATTCTCCGTTTGTGCTGGAGCAGCTTCTGAAGATCGCCAGGGATTATGAAGTTATTTGTATAGCCGACGAAGTGATGACAGGATTTGGAAGAACAGGCAGGTATTTCGCTTCGCTGTATCTTCCAACCTATCCGGATATCATCTGTCTTTCCAAAGGAATAACGGGTGGGACGATGGCGCTGGGTGCAACAACCTGTAGTCAGAAGATCGTGGATACCATAAACGATCGGGTATTTTATCATGGACATAGTTTTACGGCCAATCCTTTAGCCTGTGCGGCCGCTAATGCAAGTCTGGATATTTTCCTGACAGATCAGTGTCAAAGCGATATTGTCCGCATCACAGTGGCACATGAAGAGTTTATTCCTGTTCTGAGGGCGTTTCCGTTTGTCTCAAGAATATCGCATGTAGGAACAGTTTTATCTTTTGCACTTGATTTTGGCGAAGAAGAAGGCTATCTTCATTCTAAAAGAAATCAGCTATATGAGTTTTTTATCAGCAGAAATATTTTGTTGAGACCTCTTGGAAATGTACTTTACCTGATTCCTCCGTATATCATTACAAATGAGCAGCTTGATCAAGTGTATAAAGCTATTTTGGACTTGTTGGAGCATGTGGCTGAGGGAGGAACGTTTGAAAAAAAATAGCGTACGAATGATTACAATCATTCTCTAAAAACGTAATTTAAATCCCGTTTTAAAAAGAATCGTATAAAACCAGTTTTCAGAGTGAAATCTATAAGCCTTTTTTTATTTATATTTCTGATACACAGTGGTTTGTTTGCTCAGGTGGTGGAGAGAACAATTCCATTTTCATTTGCCTCATCCTATCCCGAACCAGACGGCCGGCGGGAAGCATTGAAACTGTCAGAGAACGAATTTGTTACCCTGGCTAAAAGTAAGGGTGGGGAAGCAGGTGCCTCAGAATATACTTTTGAGAAATACGATAAAAATCTGAATTCTCTCTTTAAGGTGGTGTTGAAAGCCGGGGAGGAAGAAGATTATAAGGAGTTGTTTTTCAATGGAACAGATATCATTTTGTTTTCTGTATTGCATGAAAACTTAAAACAAACCAGTAAACTGCTGGCTTATGGTTTCGACGCGAATACCGGAGCCCGAAAATGGGATAAAGTATTGCAGGAGTTTAAAATAAAATCCTGGGTTTCATCAAAATATAAGGGGGCTGTAAAAGAGACGTTTGAAAATTGTATAGGCTCCTGTGTTGCCAGGAATTTTGTTACACCGCTTGAATATCAGTACGATGTCCGTATTTCCAAAGACGGCAAAAGAATTCTCACCTATATTTATGATTATAGTCAGCAAAATCTTGTTGCTTCTGTGAAGCTCTGGGATAACCAGCTAAATCAGTTGCAGGAGTCAACCATCCCGATAGACAATAACTTTATCAACTACGGAATTTATCCTAATAACATCGGGGATGTCTTTATCCTTAATGTAGACAGACTGGGCAGGATGGTTGTAGTGAAGTATAACCTGGAAAGTAAAAACAGTGACCTGCTCGATATTCAGTATACTTCAACCAAAAGAGAGGGGCTGCGACTTGCGTTTTTAAATGACAATGTCATTTATGTGTCAAACATATGTACTAAAGAAGGCAAAATTACAGGAGTGATGTATTCAAAGTTAGACTTTGGTACCAGACTCGTGGAAAAAATCAATTACCATGAGTTGTCCGACCATATGAAGCAGACGATGAAACTGCTTCGTCAGAGTAATAAAAACCTGGTTGGAGATGAAAACTGGAAAGGATACCATATTACAGACTTTTTCCTAAACGAATACGAAAAGATTGTAATGGTTGTAGAAAAAAGAGAAATTACTTCCATGTCTTATAATTTCAATCAGTCGGAAATTAATGACATAGAGAAGTGGAAAGCTACCAAGCAGGCAAAGGTCAATGTGGAAGGTTTTATGATTTTCAGCTTTAATAAGGATGATGAATTGTTGTGGGAAAATGTTCACCTGAAATCTCAGGTAGGCGATGTGGGCGCCGGTCTGTTGTCTTCGTCATATTCCATGAGTATTTCGGAAGAAGGAAAAATACGCATGGCTTATGCTTTTGCAAGTAGCTCCAGCGGTATTCTGAACAGCATTAAGTACATCGAATGGGATGAGCTGACTGGAAATAAAGTAAAAGAGCTGGCATTGCCAAACGATGAAGGACTTACCATGCTTCGGAATTATACTACGTGGTTTGAGGATAAAGTTGCCATTGCGGGCAGAAAAGGACTGTTGGGCAAGAAAAGCAGTATGGTGATGTATAAAATTAATTAAAAAGTTTAAAGTAGATAGTTAAAGTAGAAAGAGAAAAGCCAGTCTGAATTACCAGATTGGCTTTTCTTTATTAAGAAAAGATGCAATTCCTTTTTTACAATCGTCTGTACTTCTCGCTCTGGCATTGGATTCAGCAGCGTAATTCAATGCTTCTTTTACATCCATCGCAAATATATCTGCCAGCATCTTTTTGGTTAATTCCATTGAGCTTAAGGAATTATTAACAACGAGTTTTTCGCAGAAATCTCTCACAACGGTAGACAGATCTTCGTCTTCCACCACATGGTTGATCAGTCCGTACTGAAGTGCTGTTTTACTGGTATAGATTTCTCCGGAAAGCAGCATCTCTCTTGACCTTGCTTCGCCTATTTTTTTTACAAGAAAAACACTTACTATGGCGGGGATAAAGCCTATCCGAACTTCAGTATAGCCAAAGTTTGCCTCACGGACGGCATAGGCAAAGTCGCATACGGAGACCAGACCGCATCCACCGGCTACAGCATGACCATTCACCTGTGCCACTACTACTTTCTTTAGTGTGTAGATTTGATAGTAGAGTTCCATCAGGTTTTTGCTGTCCGACAGGTTTTCTTCATAGGTGTTGTTCTGTAGCTTTTGCAGGTATTCCAGGTCTGCTCCGGCACAAAATACATCACCTTCTCCGGTTAGTACGACTACTTTTACCTGATCATCCGCTTCTGCTTTCTTAAATGCAGCTTTAAGTTCGGTTACGACCTGACTGTTCAACGCATTTCGCTTTTCCGGACGGTTAATGGTGATCCAGCAGATTCGGTCTTCTGTAGCGTATTTAACTAATTCCATTTAATGATCTCCTTTAATTGATAAGGCAAAATATTCATTGGGTTCTGCAATATGTAAAGTTAGGTTTTTAGACATACTCTTGTCTATGCTCACTTTTTTATATTTTTTGTTTATTACGACACTTTTTGCTTTAAGATCGGATTCTGTAAAATTTTCATTAAAAGAAGGTTCATAGACCAACAAATCGACCTCTGGTAAATAGGAGAGTGGAGCTAAAATTTTGGGATCTCTGACTGTTAATATGGTTTTCTCACGACATCGCAGTAGTGTAGAAGAGTTGGCCTGGCGAATGTTTTCCTGTTGGATAAAGCGTATTGTCTTGACACCCTTTTTATAAAGAGCGGGATAAATTTCAAATTTCAGTTTCTCTTCATTGAAGCTGTTGTCTGCGTACAAATCCGCTACTCTTCCATGTATTCCCGCCACTGCCATTTTTCCTTTTACAAAAAAAGCCAGTACTTCTTTTTGCCTGCCAATTTCTATTTTCTCATATAGAACAACTCCGGAAAACAAAAGACTTAAGATAAACAATGGGATCATCAGTTTTATTTTCTTTCCGGAGAAAATTAAGACAAATAGTATCATTATCAGGTAAAGAAACAACATGTGATGCAGCTCTATATAAATGTTTTTTATTACCGATTGAGGTATTTTAAGGATACATCTAAGCCCTTCGTTCATAAGCCAGATGCTTTTTTCAAGGCCGTAACACAGTGGTTTTAATACCGCATCACTTCCGGAGAAAATAAGGCCGAAAATACCAAGCCACAATATGGCATAAGACATAGGTGCCACAAGCAGATTACTTAAAGAAAAATAAACAGGAAAGGCATGGAAGTAATATAAGGATATGGGAAAGGTAATAATGGTCGCTGCCAGTCCTCCTGTTGTAACAGTCCATATCTGTTCGTCGAGCCAGTGTTTGGGGGAATAAAAGGAGGACAATTTTGGCTGAAGGAAGATTAATCCTGCCATGGCAAGGTAGGTCAGCTGAAAGCCAATATCTGCAATAACGAAAGGATCGTACGCAACAATAATAAAAGCAGACAGGGCAAGTGTGTTGTAGGGATTATGCTTTTTGGAAAAAGTCTTTGCCGTAAGAAAAATGAAGAACATAATGGTAGAGCGCAATACCGGCGGAACAAGGCCGGTGAGCAACGCATAGCCTGCGAGCAAAAGGGATATGCCAATAAAGCGAAATATTTTACCTCTTGGAAGGTAGACCAGCGGATGAAGCAAAAATAACAGCAACTGATAGAGGAGACCAATATGCAGACCCGATACCGACAAGAGGTGCATGGCACCTGTACCGGAATAGATGTCTCGTATTTCACTATTGATACCATCTCTTTTACCAAGTATGACGCCCTCAGTGATTCCCAGCGCTTCCGGGTCCTTTATATATCGGGAAAAGCGCTTTCCAAAGTATTCTTTCAACTTAAGTGCATGATAAAGGATATAGGAGTCGGGGACTGTATCTATTGGAATTAGTTTAAATGGAGTAGACTGATAAAAAATATTTTTATACCGGTAGTACTTTTGAGGATCAAAAGACCGGTAATAATTGGCTCCTGAAATTTTAGAAAGATTGCCGTTACACAAATAGCTTTGTCCGTAAAAAGGATCCTGAATCAGATTATCTTTTATCCATAAGATAATATCGATCTCGACGGTTTTCCAGGAATGAGCCATCTTTAGTTGATCTACTCTGGCTGTAAGTTTGTAAAAGTTGCCTTTGCGTTCGGTTTCTCCGATTATCCTTACTTTAAAGTAGTGGCAGGAATCCAGCAGAGGTGTCAGCTTATGAGCTTCAGGAGCTCTGTCCTGTTGTTTCGTCAGTACTATTCCTGAAAAGAAAAGGAACAGAGCAATGAGGATCGAAAAGAGAAGATTGTAGGAATAGAACAGCTGTGGTCTGTAAAACAACAGAAGCAGCCAGTAGAGTGCTGTACATAGGAAGAGACCAAGTAACAGTCCGGTTGTAATTTCTCCTGGAATAAAAATGGCTGTAAGAATGCCACTCAGAAAAAATAACAGAAACCGGACAAAGGGATAGCTGACCCAATGTTCCATAAGCTTTTGGTTGAAAAACCAAAAGTGTGCATAAAGTACTTAAAGATCAACTATTTTAACCTAAAAACTATCTTGCGATGATAATCTTTTTGGATGCGACCTGATTGGCTGTACTTACCGTTAAAATGTAAATACCGCTTTGAAGGGTGCTGGTCGGGAGCTGACGGGTAAAACTTGTTTTCTCAAACTGTGTCCCCGAATAGATCCTCTGGCCTAATGTATTGTACAAGTCAAAACGGACATTGCTTTCTCCTTCCATGAGCACGTCAACAGACAGGGCATCTGTTGCAGGGTTTGGATAAGGGTGTATGATAAGATTGGGAGATGCTTTGTAAACCTTTATGTTATCGAGGTAAACAGTAGTACCCTGGCTGCCATGGCTGGTGATGTATACCCTGACTCTTTTTTGACCGGCAGCAGTCTCTAAAGGAATATCAAAAGATGTCCAGTCGTCTGGTTCAGGAGTGAATAAGACGGTACTTTTTCTAGCGGTATTCAGCTCGGCTCCAGAGATCTTTTTTATCAGATATCTGTTTTCCTGACAGCCAAAAGATAGTTCCACGAATAGGCTGTCTGTTTTACCCAATGCATTGGCAGAGCCAGCCAGATCAAAGAATAAGTAAGGATGTTCATTTTCTGAAAAGTCGAGACTTGGCGATACAATGGATGCATAAGTTGGTGCTTGCGATGGTCCAAGGTTGTTTTGGATGGCAAAGCTTCCACTACTTTGTTCATAAGCTCCTGGAAAACTTAAGCTCCATAAAGAGGATTGTACTGCAGCTGATAAAGACCATCCATCAGGTAACCCGGTTCCCGATTCGAAATCCAGGTACTGGGCATATGAGTAGGGGGGCAGGTTGCAACATCCGCCGCTTAGTAAAAGATTTTTTCTGCGGGCATTGTCAGAAGCATGAATAAAGGAGCGCATACGTTCTTTTTGCCCGTAAGTAAAAATATTCATGCACTTGTCTCCGGTGTAGTCCAGGTAATTCTGAAACATTCTCGGAGTTTCCACACCATTGCAATACGAAAATCGGTCATAACAAAGTGTATCCTCGTCCTTGTCTTCCTGAGGTGGTGTATCGTCCACATAGTCGTCTCCGCAGTAAGAGTCGCCCCAGATATGTATAAGTCCAAGCCAGTGCCCTACTTCATGTGTGGTTGTTCTGCCAAGGTGGTAAGGCTTTCTTGCTGTTCCCAGAGTACCGAACGCTCTGAAGTCTATTACAACGCCATCTGTTTCAGCGGGACCGTCGCTATACGATGCGCCAGGAAGGCCGTATCCTCCGGGAAACTGTGCGTATCCGATGATAGGGTCGGTGATATTGGTAACCCAGATATTAAGGTATTGATCGCTGGGCCAGTAGGATAGTTTTTTTAACAATGCATCATCCAGGTTGTAGTCGAATGAAGCTTTGTCGCTGTAAACTCTGATGATTCCAGTCGTTGATTTTCCTTCTGGGTCGTATTGTGCCAGACAAAAGCGGATGCGGGTATCAGCACCTGCGGGGTGGGTGTTATAGCCTCTGGTTCCCGGCATCTTCCCATAGTCTTCATTCAGAACAGCTATCTGAGAGTGGATCTGCTCGTCGCTTATGTTTCTGTTGTTGGCACCGCCTATGAGATTTCCTTTAGTATTATGGATTACGTGGACAACAACCGGAATCACATATTCGCCTGTGTCGTTCGCCAGTGTGCTTTTTCTCTTTTTAATTCTGCTCAGTTGCTGATCGATTTGATCCTGAGTAGGCATAGGCCTTACATTGTGCTGGTAAAGGGTAGATGCACATTGCCTTTGTGCCACACTTTCCGATAGCCAGAATGCCCAAAAAAGCAATACATAAAAAAATCTCATAGTGATCAGTTTGCTAGGATTTATCCTTTTTAGCATAGGCATCAATGATTTTGCCTACGAGTTTATGTCTCATAACGTCTTTGCCATCCAGTTCTACAAAGCCTATTCCCTGTACTTCTTTTAAAACAGACAAAGCTTCGACAAGACCGGATTTCTGATTTCCGGGCAGGTCTATCTGCGATTTGTCTCCCGTGATAATCATTTTGGAACTTGGTCCCATACGTGTCAGAAACATCTTTATTTGCATGGGAGTAGTGTTCTGTGCTTCGTCCAGAAGTATAAAGGCATTATTCAGTGTACGTCCTCTCATATACGCCAGAGGTGCCACTTCTATAATATGATTCTCGTAGTAATTCTTCAGCTTTTCCGAAGGAATCATATCGTCCAGTGCGTCGTAAATAGGCCTTAAGTATGGATCTATTTTTTCTTTCAGGTCTCCCGGAAGAAAACCAAGGTTTTCACCGGCTTCAACGGCAGGCCTTGTAATGATGATCTTTTTTACCTCTTTGTTTTTAAGTGCTTTGACAGCCAGCGCTACGGAAATATATGTTTTACCGGTACCTGCAGGGCCTATGGCAAAAACAAGATCATTCTTTTTGGCTGAGGCAACAAGCTTTTTCTGGTTTATGGTCTTGGGTTTTATAACGACCCCTTTATCACCAAAAAGTATCACATCGTCTTCATCGCAACCTTCCACTTCTTCTTTTCGAAGGAGTGACTGCACTTCGTTTTCGCCTACCTTGCCATATTTATTATAATGCACAAGAAGGCTTTTTATGACCTGTTCGATCTGGATAATTTCCAGGTTGCTGCCAATGATTTTTATCTCATTTCCCCTGGAAACAATACGACTTTTAGGAAACGCAGAACCCAATTCTTTTATTATTCTGTTTTCCACCCCCAGAAAATCGATAAGAGAAACATTTTCTAAGTGTATTGACTTTTCTACCAACAGCTTTATAAATTTTAAATTATTTACTTTTAAACTTTCAGTTATTTGGCTGAAAAAATAGTTAATTTTGCGCCACTTGTTCTAAAAAGTTTCCCTTTTTAATAAACCGGATATTTTCGGAACCAGTAGAGACAAACAAAATTAATCATTTTCTGCGCAATTTATGGCTATTATCACATTTATGTCAGATTTCGGACATAGAGACCATTACGTGGCTGCCGTAAAAGCAAAGATTTTTTCTATTAATCCCAATATTAATGTAGTGGACATTACCCACTCCGTTGAAAACTTTAATATTGCTCACGGTGCTTATATCTTAAAATCTGTATTCAGAGATTTTCCGCAGGGATCTGTACATCTCGTCTCTGTCAATGCACCGTCTGGTCCTGATGAGCGTGCTGTAGCTGTGAAACTGGAAGAACATTATTTTGTCGGTATAGACAATGGCTTGTTTTCATTACTAAGTGATAAAGCCCCTACTGCTATTGTGGAGCTTACCAAAGATTCTTCCTATAACCGTATTTTCCCTGAGAAAACCACCCTGGCAGCAGCGGCCGTTGCACTTGCCAGTGGCACTAATATTTACAATATCGGAACCCAAATTAGTTCCCTGAGATCTATGTTAAACAGGCAGGTCAGGGTGTCCAAAACTCAGATCGGCGGGCATGTGATACATGTGGATCAGTATGGGAATCTGGTGACCAATATTTCAGAGGAGTTATTTTACAGACAAAAGAATAATCGCTCCTTTACCATTCATTTTGCCAGAGAAACCATTGATTTTGTTGCAGACTCCTACGATTCCATGGATCATGGCGACTGTCTGGTACTTTTTAACAGCAACGGATATATGGAAATTGCCATCAGTCAGGGCAATGCCAGTGAGCTGTTAGGTTTAGGATTTGACAGCCCTGTAATGATCAACTTCTCAGAGACATAAGACAGGATAGGTAAGAATTTTTTGGGCTAAGAAATTATTTCTGAATGCCTGTTTCAATATAAATTATTGTCTTATAAAGGTATCCCCTGTGGTTACTACCAGGATGTATGGGCCTTCATTCAGACTGCTTGTCATATTTTAAACAGTACAAGACTGCATCTCTCTTTAAGCGGATTTAACCGGTTACGATAGAATGTTTTAGCGGGATAATGTGTTGATTGTGAAAAAGGTATTGTACAGATCCGGGCAGAACGTATATAACAGGAGGGAAAGCGGTGGAAAACTATCTTCTTTAATCTCCTTCAAATCTCCTGAACTGGCAGCAGATCTTTTTCAAATTTTGAAATTATTACCGTACCTTTGGTCCTTGTTCAAATTACCATGATTCGTTTCTTTTCCAGTCAATCTGACAAAGTTTACGCTTTACAAACAGAGCGTGAACTGAGCATAACAGATATATCCAAACTTGAATGGCTTTTTGGTGCAGCCAAATTACAACAGGAAACTTCTTTAAGCGGCTACTTTGTGGGGCCCCGTGCTGCCATGATTTCTCCGTGGAGTACCAATGCCGTGGAAATCACGGTAAATATGGGTATTCAGGGGATTGTCCGGATAGAGGAGTTTAAGGAAGTATCGGAAGATTTTACTGATTTCGACCCAATGCTTTTCCATAAGTATAATGGTCTGAATCAGGAGATTTTTACCATCAAAATACAACCTGAACCTGTTAAGCCCATCACAGATATTGCGGCCTACAACAAAGAAGAAGGGCTTTCTCTGAGTGATGAAGAAGTAGAGTATTTAAACAAACTGGCAGAACGTTTAGGCCGTCCTCTTACTGATTCTGAAGTATTTGGGTTTTCTCAGGTCAATTCGGAACACTGCCGTCATAAGATATTTAACGGGAAATTTGTAATCAACGGGGAAGAAAAACCAACTTCTCTCTTTAAGCTGATCCGCAAGACTTCAGAGGCCAATCCCAATGACATTGTTTCTGCTTATAAGGATAATGTTGCCTTTATTAAAGGGCCTGTTGTACAGCAGTTTGCCCCTAAACGTGCGGACGAGCCGGATTTTTACAGTGTAAGTGAGTTTGAATCGGTAATATCACTGAAAGCTGAGACGCATAACTTCCCGACAACCGTTGAGCCTTTTAACGGTGCTGCAACCGGATCGGGAGGAGAGATCAGAGACAGGCTGGCGGGTGGACAGGGAGCGCTTCCTCTTGCCGGAACTGCTGTTTATATGACCGCTTTGTCCCGTCTGGAAAAAGATCGTCCCTGGGAAAAAGCGACGCAGGAACGGAAGTGGTTGTATCAGACTCCTATGGACATTCTGATCAAGGCCTCTAACGGAGCTACTGATTTTGGTAATAAATTTGGTCAGCCCCTGATCACCGGATCTGTTCTGACCTTTGAACACGATGAGAAATTAGATAACCTTCAGTCGCCAAGAAAACTGGGGTTTGATAAAGTAATAATGCTTGCCGGAGGTATTGGCTACGGAAAAGCCTGTCAGGCGCAAAAGAAACATCCAAAACCAGGAGATAAAATTGTAATTCTCGGTGGTGAAAATTACCGGATCGGAATGGGAGGAGCGGCTGTTTCATCTGCGGATACCGGAGAGCATGGTTCAGGTATTGAGTTAAATGCTATCCAGCGTTCCAACCCTGAGATGCAGAAAAGAGCTGCCAATGCTATCCGTGCCATGGTGGAAAGCGATAATAACCTGATCGTTTCCATACACGACCACGGTGCTGGTGGGCACCTTAACTGTCTTTCAGAACTGGTAGAAGATACCGGAGGTAAAATCAATCTGGATAAGCTTCCTGTGGGAGATCCAACCCTTTCTGCAAAAGAAATTATCGGAAACGAATCTCAGGAGCGTCTGGGACTGGTTATCGGAGAGGAAGATATTGCCACGCTTCAGAAAATTGCCGACCGTGAACGTGCACCTATGTATACAGTAGGGGAAGTGACCGGCGACCATCGATTCATTTTCGAGTCCGAATCTACAGGAGAAAAACCGATGGATCTGGAGTTGAAAGATATGTTTGGAAGCTCTCCTAAAATGGTCATGACGGACAAGGTAGTGGAGAGAGTTTATCAGCCTGTTACGTACGATAAAAACAGCCTTCAATCCTATCTGGAGCAGCTGTTACAGCTTGAAGCCGTTGCCTGCAAAGACTGGCTTACCAATAAGGTAGACCGTTGTGTGGGAGGTCGTGTGGCCAAGCAGCAGTGTGCCGGCCCTCTTCAGTTGCCGTTAAACAATGTCGGAGTAATGGCGCTGGATTTTCAGGGTAAAGAAGGTATTGCGACCTCTATCGGTCATGCGCCTGTTTCTGCTCTTATAGATCCTGCAGCGGGAAGCCGCAACGCTGTTGCAGAGGCCTTGTCAAACATCGTATGGGCTCCTTTGAAAGACGGCTTGAAAAGCGTTTCGCTTTCTGCCAACTGGATGTGGGCTTGTAAGAACGAAGGAGAAGATGCCCGTTTATATACCGCTGTGGAAGCTTGTTCTGATTTTGCTATAGCACTAGGCATCAATATACCGACAGGAAAAGACTCTCTGTCTATGAAGCAGAAATACAAAGACGAAGAGGTAATCGCTCCGGGTACTGTAATTATTTCTGCTGCTGGTAACTGTAGTGATGTGAGAAAGGTGGTAGAGCCTGTTCTTCAAAGAGACGGTGGAAACATATACTACATTAACCTTTCCAATGATGCCTTTAAACTAGGTGGTTCTTCATTTGCCCAGATTGTAAACAAGATTGGAAATGAAACCCCGGATATTAAAGATGCAGCACTGTTAAAAAACGCTTTCAATACATTACAGCAGTTAATTAAAGAAGGTAAGATCGAAGCAGGTCATGATGTAGGAAGCGGTGGTCTGATCACTACACTACTTGAGATGTGCTTTGCTGACAACAGGCTTGGTGCCAATATTGATTTAACCTCTCTTGGTGAAGCAGACAGCATTAAAGTATTGTTTGCAGAAAACATCGGCGTGGTATTCCAGGCACCTGCAGAGGTAGAAGCTACATTGAAGGCAAACAATGTTCCTTTCCATAAAATTGGAACCAGCACTTCTGCTGCAACTCTTGAACTGAAGAATGGAGCAGACGCATACACCTTTGATATTGCTCAGTTAAGAGATGTGTGGTATAAGACATCTTATCTGTTGGATATAAAACAAAGTGGTCCGGTTAGTGCCAGAGAGCGTTATGAAAACTACAAGCATCACGAACTGATCTATACTTTCCCTGAAAAGTTTGACGGTAAGAAGCCTGCTATCGATCCGTCTAAGCCAAGAATAAAAGCAGCTATTATCCGTGAGAAAGGAAGTAACTCTGAGCGGGAAATGGCCAATGCCATGTATCTGGCAGGTTTTGATGTGAAAGACGTACACATGACAGACCTGATCTCAGGAAGGGAAACGCTTGAAGATATACGGTTCATCGGTGCAGTAGGAGGGTTTTCCAATTCAGATGTATTGGGTTCTGCGAAAGGATGGGCTGGAGCTTTTATGTATAATGAAAAGGCTAAAACAGCACTGGAAAACTTCTTCAAACGTGAAGATACCTTATCTGTAGGTATCTGTAACGGTTGTCAGCTGTTTGTGGAGTTAGGTCTTATCAACCGCAATCACGATGAGAAGCCGAAAATGCTTCATAATGTAAGCGGAAAGCACGAAAGCATCTTTACTTCTCTTACTATCCAGAAGAACAACTCTGTGATGTTATCCAGCCTTGCCGGCACAACCCTGGGCGTTTGGGTATCACATGGTGAAGGACGTTTCAGCTTCCCGTATACAGAAGACAAGTATCAGATAGTTGCGAAGTATGCGTATGGAACCTATCCGCATTGTCCTAACGGCTCAGACTTCAACACAGCCATGTTGTGCGATGATACAGGTCGTCACCTTGTTATGATGCCGCATATTGAACGTTCCTTATTGCAATGGCAGTGGGCGCACTATCCAAAAGGCCGCCACGACGAAGTAACCCCGTGGATGGAAGCTTTTGTGAATGCGAGGAAGTGGCTGGAAGCAAATGGGAAGTAAACGTTAAGAGTTTAAATTATAGAAAACACTCTCCTGATGAAGGGGAGTGTTTTTTTTTCTGGAAGGCTTGGGGGAGTTAGATGTTTTATCGGAACGAATTTTTGTTTTAGGTGATTTTTGTTTATCAAATATTGTTCATTGCTCTAAATTTTTATAATGTTGAAACTCTATTTTTAAATGGCCCTATTTTGGGGAAGCTTACAGGACGACTTTATCTTTTAAATTGAACGAAACGTTACCTGTAACACTGAAATTAATGGATTTAAAAGGAAATGCTTATTTGATATTGGATAACGAAGTGTTTAGCGCAGGACTATATGAAAAAGAACTAGATCTAACCACACTACCTTCAGGTATTTATATTTATCAGTTATTAACCGATAAGTTAACAACTGGAAAAATAATTAGAGCCGAATAAAATAAAATCTTTTGGAGAAGCGGTATAGACTTATACCGCTTTTTTAATAGGGAAATAGTAATGAAGAACAATGTATTTCTTTTTTTTGCACTTTTTTTAATAGCAAATGTTGCAATGGGGCAAAACCTAGTCCCAAATCCAAGCTTTGAAGAATACTATCCATGCGACTATAAAAGACCCGTTGGGCCAGCATATTTTTGTGGGACATGGAATTGTGCTGGAGGAGATATTGGTACAATTCTGGATTATAATAATTTTAAGCCCAAAGCACTAGCTGCATTATATTGGCGAGTAGGAACCGAGACCGAAGTAGAGTATATGAATGGTTGCAGAATTGAGAGTTTGAGAGAAACAGTTCGAACTCCAGCTTTGTGGTATAGACCAAGAAATGGAAGTTCATTTGTCTTTATCCAAACTTATGCTCAAAGTGAATATTATGGAGAAATTAAAGATGTCAGGAATTATGTATCTGTGAAACTAACAAGTCCATTAGAGGCAGGATGTAAATACAGAATATCCTTTTTTGCTAAATTAATTAATGATGACAGCGTACAAGCATGGACAGGAATAGGGCGAGGTTCAACTATTGCAAGCGATGGCTTGGGAGCATATTTATCAGTTGACAGTGTTTACAGAACAGGTCTTTTCCCTAACTTATTTGATTTAAATCCCCAAATAGAAAACCCAAGTGGAAATGTTCTAACTGATTCTATTAATTATACAGAGATATCGGGTATATATACTGCTATTGGTGGAGAACAATATATAACAATCGGTAATTTCAGGAGCAATGCAGAAACTAAAGTTTTCCCTGAAGGCATTGACGGAAATTCCAAATACTTAGTTGATGATGTCTCAGTAATTAAACTTGTTCCCGATTTTGATTTAGGTACTTCAAAAGAAATTTGTGAAGATTCAACTGTCATAATAAAAGGGCCTTCAGATATGGATTATTATGATTGGTCAACAGGAGAACATACTCAGGATATATTAGTAAACTCAGGTGGTAAGTATTGGCTGGATTCAAAATATAGCTGCCTCAACTTTTCAGACACTATTCAAATTACAATAAAAGAAAGATTTAAAGACAAGTTTTCAATTGGGAATGATACATTTTTGTGTGATATCTCTGAGGGTTTCAAAATTCATGCTCCATCAGGCTTTGACAACTATAAATGGTCTACAGGCGAAATAGATTCCTTTTTAGAAGTATTCCAGCAAGGAACATATAATATTGAAGCCAATTATGTGTGTGGAACAGAAAGAGATACCATTCATATATCAGTTTACAATCCTCCTGATAATCTTATCAGTCCACCTTCAGATACCACTATTTGTCTTGGAGAAGAGCTTTTATTAAAGATAAATGAAGATGTAAATATTAAGAGCATCAATTGGAATACAGGAATAAATCTACCTTCATTAAATGTAAATCAAGCAGGTAGATATTCTGTGTATGTGATAACAGATCAAAATTGTATTTTAAAGGATAGTATAGACATTGAAACTATTAACCTTCCAGAGGTAGAATTGGGAATTGATATACTTACCTGTAAAGATCAAACAGTATCGTTATCGGCCCGGTATACCAATGCAGATTCTATTGTTTGGGAAAATCATTACAACAAACCTTTCAGAGAAATTTCAACTTCAGGGAAATATTGGATTCAGGTTTCAAATAAATGCTTCACATCTACTGATACTGTAAACATTACCTTTGAGGATTGTACACCATTTATCCCGAACCTTATAACTCCTAATGGGGATGATAGGAATGATTATTTTGTAATTGAAACGAAAATAGTTCGTCCCTTAAAGCTTGAAATTTATAATCGATGGGGAAAAAAGGTTTATGAAAATGACGTTTACCTAAATGATTGGCAGGGTAATGATCTGGAAAATGGTATATATTTTTATTATTTAAATGATGAGACTTTAAATAGAAGATATAAAGGATGGCTGGAAATACTAAGATGAAAAAGCATCATTAAACTGTATTTATGCGGTAAGCCTTCTCTAAAGTACATCTTTTACCTGATTATTCACTGATATACTTTTGGCAAAAAAAGAGATGAGAAACAGGCAAGAATCAGAAAAAGATAATT
>JGI12383J13903_1000025_pt1 | contig 135318 bp, 116 predicted proteins | sample Passage237B_FD_13903 | JGI IMG/M metagenome (IMG submission 13903)
TTTGCTGTCTCCAATTCGGGGGAAATTCGCGCGGAAAACGGCCGGGTTTTATTAAGCGCAGCGACTACCCGAGATGTATTCAGCCAAGCGGTTAATTGGGGAGAGCAAAAACAAGCGCGCAGCGTCACCTACAACGAGGACGGTAGTTTTACGCTGGGAGCAGGTGGGGACGTTACCAACAGTGGAGCTATCATTGCTTCAGGGGAGAATGGAGCAGGAGATATAGTTGTCCTTGGGGAAAATATTACGAATAGGGGAGCAATCCGCGCAGATACTGTTCGTGGACGTGCTGGCAATATAGAGCTGCACTCCAATATCACTACAAAGGTTGAGGGCGATGGTGTTGTTACTGCCAATGCAGAAAAAGGTGGTGATATTAAAGTTCTGGGAAAAAATGTTGGATTGTTTGACCAGGCAAAAATTGAATCCATTGGTAATAACGGTGGTGGCCAAGTTCTATTCGGTGGTGATAGAGAAGGCCTGAATTCGGAAATTCGTAATGCTGATTTTGCTTATATTGGCGAAAACACATCTATCGATGTAAGTGCGACGAACAATGGAGATGGTGGTAAAGCCGTTATTTTCGCTGAGGATACAGCCAGAGTACACGGAAGTCTTGCGGTAAAAGGTGGTAAATATGGAGGGAACGGTGGCTTTATCGAAACATCGGGAAAAATAGGTTTCGAGATCGCAGAATCACCTGATATTAGTGCGGCAGCGGGCAAGGGCGGACACTGGCTTATTGACCCCTATAATATAGTTATTACCTCCACTGGTACTGCGGATATCTCAGGAGGAAATTTTGAATCGGGGAAGAATGATGCCAGAATTGCCGTCAGAGACGTTAATACTGCTCTAGCTCAGAATGGACAAGTAACCATCCAAACTGGGAGGGGAGCTAAGGAACAGGACGGGAATATCACAGTCGACGCTGAAATCAATTTCGATGATGATCGCGAAGCCACTCTAAATCTCATTGCCTACAACAACATCGAAATTAATTACAGCATCACCACTGGTGATAAAACTGCTAATCGTAAACTTAATATTCACCTCAATGCTAACACTTCGGGCAATCAGGGAAGTATCACCTTTGGCAATAAGGTTCGTATAGAAACTGGCGGTGGGGATTTTATTGTCGGCAATATCCAGGGTGAATCTAGTTCGCCTGGAGCATTTAATGTCGATTTTTCCAATGCAACTATCGACGTTATTCGTGCATCGTACACGGGAAATGAGCTGGATCAGCTTTATCGCAATCGTGGCACGACCGTTACCAGTGAGCAATCACAACATCTTGCTCCTAGCGGTCGTATAGCAATAGCTGCCTCCAATGATGTCATCTTGGGGCAGATGAATGTCAAGGGGCGAGAAGATGATGGTTCGCCATTCAAGATTGATATTCGTGCCGGAAATGATATTACGCTTCCGCAAGACCTCATGTTTGATAACAACCCCACAGAAATATTTCAAAGTGGTCAAAGATCAAATGATGGCTACACAACGCTTCACCTGATGGCCGGCAATGATATTCGTCTGAATGGTGGGATCCGTCAGGAATATTCCGACACAAATGCCGCTTGGAGTGATCATCACGACCGCCTCAATATTGTGTTGGTCGCTGATTCAGATGGAAGGGGTGGTGGAGATGTGATTATTGGCAACACTATCGAGACATCTGGCGGGGATTTCACGATTTTAAATGCGATAGATGTTGAGATGGATAACAACACTCTTGATACGCAATCTATTTATCGTACCTATGATAACTCTTTGATGAGGGAGATTATTGCGAATTATGGAGCTGGAAATGTCTCAATCACCGCCACTGGTAATGTCACGCTAGGCGATATGCCGATGTTTCAACAAGGCGCCAGTGAAACCAGCGGCCAATTGCGCAACCCTAGTCTGAAAGTAAGTGCTGGTGAGACCTTAGATATCGGTAATTCCAGTTTGTATACCCTCGATGGGGGTATCACTCTCGGTGCAAAACAGTGGAATTTCAATAACCACTCTCTCAACACTACTCTAGGGGGCGATATTACGCTGACGAGTGCAGGTAATTTGCTGTTGCCTAACATCGTTTCAACCGGCAATCTCACCCTCGCCAGCCGAGATGCGGGGCAGACAATTTCGATAACAGGAAACGGTCTTCAATTAAATGGACTGTTAACGCTCGATTTAAAGGATGGTTCTGCCAATCTTTCTAATCTTGTAAGTAATTCTTCGGAAAATTCCGCAAATTTGACTATTGCGAGCGGGCACAATATCCAATTGCAAACACCCCAGGCTATTCGGTTGGGGGATAGTGTATTAACGGGCGACCTTAATTTGACTTCCGATGTTGATATTAGGCAAGTCGGAAACTCTAGCGTTAATGTCGGCGGTAGTTCGCGCTTTTATACCGGCGCTGATGTTATTCTCAATGGACTGGAAAATCTTTTTGGTGGGGCTGTATGGGTGGGCGGCGTCGCAGGAGATGCGCGCAACATCAATTTGGTATCAACAAGGGATTTGAAACTCGGTGGCGTGTCTCCCGGAGATACAAATGATATTTCCCTTGCCGGTACTCTGGAGGCACATGCGGGACATGATATTACTCAGAGCGGCGTATTGTCAGTAGCACAGGCCACCACTTTGTCTGCTGGGGGCGATATTACTCTTACGCAAAATAATAAATTTTCCAGTATCAGTATCTCACATGCTCAATCTGCAAAAATTCGCAATCAACAAGCGCTTAGGCTGGGCGAGATTGTAAACGTCGTTCGGCTTGAACTCGATGTAACTGGAGATCTTTCGCAAACTGCTGTGCTGAATCTCGAAGAACTCGATCTCGCTGTTACCGGGAAGACACAACTCACACAGTCAAGTAATTCAATTGGATCTCTTTCTGGTTCGGTTGCTCAGAGCAATATAGCTGTAGCCGGCGATTTGAAGCTTGGTGACTTTGTTGTTGGTAATGATGGTGTCTTTTCACTGCATTTGATTGGCCGTGAAGCGACCTTGGAAGTGGGCGGCAATATTCAACTGACTGGTGTTGCTACGCTGACTTTTAACGATGTGGCGAATTTTGTTCTGCGCGGCAACGTAGATGGTGTAGATGCTGTTGTAAATTCTCTTATTGTCAATGGCGCTGAAGGCAACGGAACTTATGAGATTACTGCTGGCGCCTCGTGGAAAAACATTTCTTTCAGCATCAATGGTGGTGAGGGCAATGATACGTTGAAGGGGCCCAATTCGGCTGCGACATGGCGAATTGATAGTGAGTCATCTAGTTTGAGCGATGGTTCCAATGCTTTGACTTTCTCGTCCATAGAGAATCTTAAAGGTGGAAGTGGTGAAGATGCTTTCGAATTTTTAGTTCTGCCTGAGGGGGTTGCAATCGATGGCGGCGATGGCACAGATGTCGCGGATTATTCCAGAATCAGTGACGCTTCTGTCCGCCTCAATAGCAATGTTAAAGGAGTTGAAGAAATTAAAGGTGACGGCTCCGGTATTCTTGTCGGCGGAGATGTAGATACGACCTGGATCGTGGTCGCTCCAAAAATGGGATCGGTTGAATGGGAATACGAAATCGAGAATGCCGAGACGATAAAAGACAGTGTGAAATTTACTGGCTTTAGTCAACTTCGCGGAGGTAGTGGCACAGATTATTTTATTCTTAAGGAGGACTTTGCCAGCGTCGAAGATGTAGAAAGTGCAAGTGGCGTTTATGGTGGTGCCGGAAATGACACATTTGATTTCCAAAGCGAATTTACTGCGGTCGTCAGTGGTGGCGCAGGTGATGACACCTTCATATTAAGCGACAATGCACGTGTTTTAAATATAGATGGTGGCAGTGGCAGGGATAAATTGTCTGGTATCGACGGCGCGCATCTCGTTTGGGAAATTGACCTGAAAGAAACAGTGAGTGTTTCCGATGGGCAGAATGTTTATGTGGAGAAGGCAACCAATATTTCCAGCCTGGAAGGAAAAGACGGAAATGATACTTTTCTTTTTTGGGCTGTGAAAACGAATATAGGCGTAAATGGTGGTGAAGGAACGAATACAGCCAATTTTTCGAATGTCGAGGGTGCTTTTCCTGTATATCTGGGCAGCCTTGACGAATCCGGTATCAGTAATGTTTCCACGATAAAAGGCAACGGCCAAAGTACTTTGGCGGATAGGGGCGATGGTGGTGCTAACTGGCATCTATCTTCCCAGGGAGGGGAATATAAACCCGCTGAAGGAAAAATTGTCAAATTCAGCGAGTTTAATCAGTTGGTTGGAGGCTCGGGTGATGACATTTTTACATTTGATGCAGATCTTCCGGGAGCAGGGGCCAACGTCAATGGAGGTGACGGCAATAACGAATATGTCTTTAACGTTGGTTTTTCTGCAAATGTAACAGGCGGCTCTGGCGATGACCGTTTCAAGGTAGAAGAAGGTGCATTGGTCACGGGTATTTTGGATGGTGGCTTGGGGGGAAATAATAACCTGGAGCTCTATGATAAGGATCTTACCTGGATCATAAAGGCAGCCGCCGCCAATACAAGTGTGCAAGTTAAAGATCCTCTCAAAGACACTACACCCGTCGCAGCGGCGTTTAATATCACCCGTTTAAAAGGTGGTGAGGGCGAAGATACTTTTAAATATTTCGTTCACGATAGGAGTATCAGCGCTGACGGTGGTCGAGGAGTCAATACGGCGGATTTTTCTGGTGTTAAAGGCAAATTTGAAGTTCGTCTCGGCGAAGAGAGTGCTGAATTTGGTGTTACCAATATCGGACATCTGATCGGTAATGGTGCGACTAGTACTTTAATTGGCTCCAATCAAAACAATACCTGGACCTTAGAGAATAACCAGGATTACGGAATATTGAAGTGGGGGCCGGAAGATAATTCGCAGAGTGCGCGTTTTAGCGGGTTTGGCCACTGGGTCGGCGGTGATCAAAACGACATTTTTATCCTTGAAACCTCGTCTGGAGCACCAGGTTCTATTCAGGGGGGCGGCGGTAATAATGAGGTGGACCTGTCCGCTGTTAATCAGATCATAAAAATTGGTTTGGGTACAGACACTAGTGAGGCGCTCAACCTACTGGATGTGAGGAAAATCACGGCAAACCCGGATTATGCAAATTATTTGACAAGTGGCGCCTCTCAATCAGACTGGAGTATTACGGGCCGAAATACTGGAACACTTTCGCAAACTGGCACTGTGATCACATTTGCCGGTTTTGCACATTTGCAAGGACTCCAAGCAAATACTTTCGATATTCAGGCAAGTGGATCTCTCGGAGTAGGAAGTTCCGCAGGTAGTGTACAAGGTAGTCTTAACAATAGTGTGCTCAAGTTCAATGAGAATGGTGCTTATACCTGGACATTGAATGGCGCTGGTGAAGGCAATGTGGCACGCGGTGGGTCGACACTTATCAATTTCTCCGGTATGACTGCGCTGCAGGGAGCGGACGGGCGTGATGATTTTGTGCTTAAGGATCAAAAAGCCAGCATCGGTAGTATTGACGGCGGCGGCGGTATCAATTCATTAAGTACAAAGTGGAATGGCAGGGAGCCCTTAATGTGGGCAGTGGTTAATAACGAAGGCAAACTCAATGATCACGTCTCTTCATTCAATAATATCTCCGAGCTGATAGGGCAATCTGGTGTTGATCAATTTCATATAAGTGGATCCACCAAGCTCAATTTTATTGATAGTGGTGACGGAAATGACGAAATCTATCTCTCTGGGGACAGTAAAGTTGATTTGATTCTCGCGGGTGCAGGAGCTGATATTATTGCAATTGCGGAAAATGCCTTTGTCGGCAATCCTGATATTTCGGAAAGAACATCGATTGATGGTGGTGAAGGCAACGATACCCTTGATCTCACCGGGCTGAATCGTAAAGTGCTGTGGGATATAGCAAACCAAAAAATAGGGGATTTTGCTTACTTAAGCATTGAGAAACTCAAAGCCCCCAATGATCCTGCTAACGCCATCCAGGCCCCTAATACCAATAACACTTGGACTATTACCGGTATAAATAGTGGCGAATTAAATGCTGGCAATGGCGTCATTGTAAGTTATGAAGGCATCGCCAACTTGATCGGCGGTAACTTGCGGGATGACTTTATATTGGATAGCCCAGATGCGGTTATTGGTAAAGTAGATGGAGGCTTGGGTGTTAATAAATTGCAGGGAGGCGATGCTGATTACCGCTGGTTCTTGACCGGCGAGAATTCTGGGTATTTGGAAAAAGCATCAGAAAAGATAGCTGATTTTGAGAACATCCAGAATTTAACTGGAGGGAGTGGTGTCGACCGCTTCGAGGTTGCAGAGAATGGCAATCTGTCAGGCTGGTTGGCGGGCGGTGCGGATGATGATCAGATTATTTTCAGCAATGGACAAAACATTTCGGTCTGGCTTGCTGATGGCACAGGGACGGGGCCAAAGGAAGGACAATGGTGGCTTTTGCGCACCGATATTGAAAACATCTCGGCTCAAATAACGGAAGGGCTGAATCACCTGCAATTGGAAAGTAAAACACCACGTAGCTGGACGATTAGTGCCTTGAATCAGGGAAAAGTTGGCGACGTCAATTTTTCAGGTTTTGGTCAGCTCACGGGTGGGGCGGGTGATGACACATTTACCCTTGAGGAAAACGGTAGCTTAAGCGGCCTGCTGGATGGAGGCTTAGGAAATAATGCTGTCGATTTGCGGGAGTGGTCCCGCTCGGTGACAGTCGCATTGGGTGAGCGTGTGGGAGCAGACTTGCAGGTCACCAACATCTATGAAATTAATGCGAACAACAGCTTCTCAAACACCCTTTGGGCTAGGGATGAAGAGAATACTTGGACAATCGATGGCGTTAACGCAGGTAGGCTCAAAGCTAAGACCAGACTGGTATTCAGTGGTTTTTCCAATCTCAGGGGCGGGGAAGAAAAAGATGTATTTGAATTGAGTGCTGAAGGAATGGTGCATGGATCAATCGATGGTGGCTCCAACGAAAACAAGGAAGTGGTGGACGAAGTGGCATACATCGGCCAGAAGGAAGAGTTTGTCGTCAATCTAAATGGCGATAATCGTCTCTATAACATCGAACATTTGAAGGGAAACAGATATTTGATCCTTCAAGGACCGGATTTTGAGGCTGAATGGGAAATTGATGGTCTAGACCGGGGTAAATTGAGTTATGGGGTGGATCAGAATCTGAGTTTCGATAGCGTACAGCGAATTCTGGGTGGGAGTAACTTTGACAAATTCTCGTTCAAGAATGGGGGCGCGATCACAAATGGTGTAGATGGTGGCGATGGGGATGACCAGTTTTTTATTGATTTGGTAATCGGAGAATCAAATTTGCTCACCAAGCTTGATGGTGGGCGAGGTAACGATTTTCTTCAATTCATTGGTGGAGGAAAAGGTTGGGAAGCAGTTTATCGCCAAAGCGCAGACAAGGAGTCATGGTTTGATTTTAACATTCCCTCTGAATCTGCTGGCTCCACCTCTGTAAGGTACAGTGGTATAGATAAAGAAGTAGTTCTCCAGGCCAATCTCGATAAAGTGGTGCTGAAAGGAGAAGACGGAGATGATCAGTTCTTCTTCGGCGATGGTTTCTGGACGCTAAATAATCTGACGAGTGTCCATTTTAAGGACTTTGCTAAATCTATTGAGGTATTGGCGGACAAAGGCAGTGACGAGATTATTTTCAATAATATAGTCCGAATCCCGAATAAGTTAACGCTCATCGGCGGCGAGGTAAAATCCGATGTGCCGGCGATGATTGAAGCGAAAGACCTGGAAATGCGTTTTGTGAAGGGTGCTGGCACGAGAGAGGCACCGCTCGATATATTTGTTGAAAATTTGCGCGTGGTTGATAATTCGGCACCGATATATTTGCGAGAGCTTAACGGAGTTAATCTGCTGGGATTGCAAACGGATGGCATTTTCGATTTGGTGGTGCTGAATGGCGATGTTACACAGAAAGACGAAGTGGCGGGCATTGAAGGCGCGGGCAACTTCACCTTCTGGGTCGAAGAGGGCGAATTGAAGCTGGAGAGCAGCAAAAATTTTGTTACGGGCTCGGTTGGGCTTTTTGCAAAAAAAGCTGCGCGCTTCAGCAATGCTACTGCTACAACCCTATTGGAGTCTCGCGCAGCTGATCTTGCGGTGGATTCAGTTGGTGATATTTCTTCCGAAAGTGCGTTGCGGGTATCCGGCGAAACCAGGCTAATCACCAGTGGCAACATTGTTTTGAAAAATGAGAAGAATGATTTTTCTCGCGTCTCATTAGTCGCTGATGGTTTTGTTGATCTGGCTAACAACATGGATGGTTCTCCCGAGGGTAGAACTTTGGATTTGACTGGTGGAGATGTTGGTGGAGATTTGAACGTCCAAACAGGTAATAAGGGAATTTTAATTTCTGGCAGGGTGAGCAGTAAGGGCGACGTTAGCTTTGTGACTGCTGGAGGAATTAGAAGCAAAGGAGAGGTGAATTCATACATTGAAGCACAGAAATTTATTGCCCGGACAGACAGCGGCATAGGCTCGGAAGATAGGGATCTTAATCTGCAGGTTGGTATCATTGATGCCATAAATAACGGCACGTCACCTATATTGTTAGCCAATAAAGGGATGCTAACAGTTGAGAGAATTCATAGTGCTGGTGACATTTATTTGAAAAACTCTGAAAGTGTCAAATTTCTGAAGAATAGTGTGAGTGCATTTTACCTTGGTGAAAATGAACCATTGTATCCACCGGGAGATAAGGCACAGAAGGAAAATCCGTCATATGGAGGTAATTTTCAGTTGACTCTTGAAAAAGGGTATATCCTTACGGATCTTTCTGTGGATAGATATGAGCCTCATATTGCTGCAAGAAATGCTGAAATTCTTAATTATCATGGCGCATTTGGTGCGGTCCCTCCTGTTATCTATGTGCCTGGGAGGCTATTTATTCTCAGTGGCTTATCTCGCCAGCCTCCTATTCAAGGATTCGACGTAAAGCCGCATCCATATGAGGATGACACCATATATACTGGTGTGTTCGGGGCCGGGGAGCAGATAATCGAAGTGGAAAATTTGGCGGAAATCGATCCGGCAATTTTCACCCAGGTTAAAAATTATTTTTATCAAGATATATCCATTCGTCTCTCGTCAGATCAGTTGTTCGAAGATGAGGAATAAACAAATTTGTCCCCGGCTTTTCAGTTTTTTTAATTGCTTGATGTTGAGCTATATGAATTTTCGAATTAACAAAATGTTTCCAAAATCCGCCTTGGCTTTAACGCTTATTTGTTGTTGTTCATTGGGGTACGCCGGCTTTCTTGAGATGCCCACCATCGAAGAAGTCCCAGAACCAGAAAACGACATCCTGCTAAAGGATCTGGATATACCTCCAGTTCGTGACCGGAACCCGAATCCCGAGGCAGGTCCGCGTCTGAACGTTACAGCGTTTCGCGTGCAAGGGGTAGTGGAGTTTCCTGAACTTGGCATTACCTATAGATCGGTCATTGAGCTGATCGAAAACATCCGTTACGACATGATGAAAGAAGGAGAGTTGTTGTATTCGGGGTATACCTTGGAGGAGTTGAGCCAACTGCAAGACCTTATCGGAGAAATCGAAAAAGAGACCCGTGGCCAGCACGTGGAGCCAGTCGATGTGCAGCGTCTGGTCTTTCTCATTCGGGAGCAGCGTCGCAGTCGCGGCGTAACTCTTGGCATGCTGGAAACTGTGGCGGATCAAATTACCGACTATTATCGCCAGCGCGGTTTTGTACTTGCCAAGGCATTTATTCCGGAGCAGAAAGTGCGTGATGGCATAGTGACCATCACTTTGTTGCTCGGTAACCTCGGCGACGTCAGCCTCACCGGAAACAAACGATATTCGCAAAAAACCATAGAGAGTATTTTTCGCAGTTCTATCGGCAAGCCTGTCAACAGTGCCCTGATTGAAGAAAAGCTATTTTACGTAAATGATCTGCCCGGTCTGAATGTGCAAGGGTTTTTCTCTCCTGGAGATCAAGTGGGCGACACTCGGCTTAATATTTCGACGGTCAAAGAAGAGCCTTATACGGTTAATGTCCGGACAGATAACCACGGTTCCGACGTAACGGGCGAATACCGAATTTATTCTGATCTCCTTCTCAACAACCCTCTCAATTACGGTGATCGATTGCATTTGGCTGTTTTGGGAGCGTTTGATCCGGAAACAGCCACTTATGGGATGGCGCGCTATTCTGGTCCGCTCGGTCATTATCGCTGGAAGTTTGATTTTGGGGTTTCGCAGAATGCGTTTGTATCCGGTCTTGGCAACTCCTTGGATATAGGTGGTAAATCCACGACCTATGACTTGGGAATCGATTTTCAGATCAATCGCAGCCGGGTAAAAACCACATCTGTGGGCATTACTGCTTCGCGCATTCACACTACACAGGAGTATCGCAGCGGTTCTATTACCACCACATTTGATGAAGACGAAATAGATAACGTGGAATTGGAATACCGTTTCGATATTTTGCATGGCGCAAAGCGTACGGTGCATATAGGTGGTATTCGCTTGATTTATACCACACTGACTGAATCATTATTTAATGACCATTTAGATGATGGCTTGTTGCTGGATTTGGATTACACCACATTGAGATTCATCAAAATTCCTCTGCTCCAGCCAGAAGCTAGGTTGGTTATGCGCGCTAACGCCCATTACGCGGGGCGGCAGACCGCTTCGGTTAACCAATTTTCACTTGCAGGGCCTACTCGATCGAGAGGTTATCGCACCAATACTTTCTTTGCTGACGACGGCGTCCACCTTGGAGCTGATTTGGTTTTCGAGGCTCCGTCGCTATGGAATATGCGCAATTTTATGCAGCCGTATTTAATGTTTGATGCATCTTATGGGGTTTCGTATCTTACCGATCCTTATGACGGTTCTGAGGAGCTCAGTCATGCAGGACTTGTGAGCGCTGGCTTGGGTTTTAAAATGTTCTGGCGCAATTTCCGCGGAAATCTTTCTGTTGGCTATCCGTTAAAAACCGAATTGCCAAGCACTGCTAATCGGGGTGATGAAGATAAGGCCAAATGGTATTTTGATATGCAATATACATTTTAATCCGCCTTTAATGTTTATCATTCCGTCAACGTCTAATTAAAGGAGCGGGAAATGATGTCGAGTCAATTGCTGCAAGGGCTAAAATGGATATCGACATCTTTTCCGCTCTTCTTCCCTTTATTGTTATTGTCTGGGTGTTCTGGCGGACAGCAGCCTCCGGTGCCAGATAATGTCGGAAAAACAACTCCTTCGGTTGATCCTGTATATCGCCAGGCGCAAGCTCGTCAAAACGATACGGGAATCGTTTTTTCCGGCAATCACCCGCGATCAATCAATGAAAACTGTATCGATGGCGTTATCGATGATACTGACGAGTGGCTTATGGGAGAGCAATTCGCTGAATTGCGTTTTCGCGGGCAGGATTGCCAAAGTGGTCGCGATTTTGAGTTCGCTGATGATGCAGACGGTCATGCGGGATTTTCATTTGTAAAAATCGCGGCCGATGGCAGTGAATTGCCGGCGGATGCCGCTGAATGGCATTGCGTGCTCGATAAGGTCACCGGGCTGATGTGGGAAGTAAAAAGTGCTGCAGATGACATCAAGGGTAATGGCGGTCCCCACGATGCTGATGATGTATTTATGTGGTACAACACGGACACGGCAACCAACGGCGGTCATATCGGCAACTGGAATCGTGATGGCGCGGATTGTTACGGGTACGAAAACGGCAATCCTGCGAGTTTCTGCAATACCCAAGCCTTTGCTGAGCGCGCGAATCAAACCGCATTGTGCTCCTATAGCGATTGGCGAATCCCTTCGGTGCGAGACCTGATTAGCATCGTTAATTTCGGTCGTAACCAACCTGCAGTTGATCTCGCCTATTTCCCCAATATTTGGGATCGAGCCTATTGGTCTTCTGTTCCTGCGGCAGAATTTGCTGAACATGCGCGAGTGGTCAATTTTCGTTTTGGCATGATTGGAGTGGGTATGCGAATCGATCGCAACCATGTGATATTGGTTCGCTCTCATCAAAAGGATTAAGGAGATCATCATGAAAAAGCTTGTCGCTATTTTCTTTTGTATGATTTTTCAAAATATCTCCTATGCGCAGCAACAATGTAAAAGTGAAGCATTGCCAGCTTCAACGCCTGTAGAAAATTTTGAAATACAAGCGACCGTTATATCGGATAAAACAACAGGATTAATGTGGCAGCGTTGTTTTGTCGGATTATCTGGCGAAGATTGCAAGAGTGGCGAGCTGGCTCTTATGTCATGGCCCGCTGCGTTGCAATACGCTGAAAAATTGAATTCAAACGGTGGTTTTGCGGGTTATCGCAATTGGCGAGTGCCGAACATTAAAGAGCTGGTTAGTATCGCCGAGGTTCAATGTGTTGACCCCGCATTAAACGCTGCTTTGTTTCCTTCTGCTCCTGGGGTGAGAGTGTGGTCATCATCTCCATACAATCTCTATCCACATTATTCGTGGTTTTTTGATTTCAAAGACTTTACCACCAGCAATCTGGAGCGCTTCAAAAAATTCGCCGTGATGTTAGTGCGGGATATTGAATAATGGTTTTTGCGCCATGAGTTTGACTTATAGTCTTTCACTCTATTTTTCTACGAAAAGATGCGAACGTCATCACGGCTAATTCCCAGTCATCTCGTTAGAGTTGGATGGAAGTTCAACTTGTCCTGCGGTGATTTGCCGCGTCATTAACCACCATCGAGCACCGCGAAAGCGGTATTTAAAGCGCTTCATCAAAACAACGCTCTATAAAAAGCTGTAAAAACAAGCAGTAACAAAAGTGGCCGCTGCCAGCGCCGTTCACTCGTTAAATTTAATCGGAGTGAAACGGAATTGGGCTTTTTATTTGAGACTTAGTAAAAATCTCTTTGAAAATCCTTTCGCTGCGTAAACGTCCCCCTAAAAACCAGCTCTTAGAGGGAAGGATGTCATGTTCACAAAAACCGTAGCTAAGTCGTTGAGGCTAATGTGTTTTGCACTCGGAACCGCAGGCTTATTCGCCTGCGGAAGTCCCGATGATGATACGTCTAGCTCAAGTAGTTCCTCATCCAGTTCAAGCAGCTCATCAAGTTCCAGTGGTAATGGCGGCAATGCGACCGCTGGAATGACCCAATTTCAAACCTGGTGCGTCGGATGCCATGAAAGCAATGGTGACGGCACTTTCGGCTCAGGTACGTTTCTTTTCAATGTTGATAACTTGATACGAACCACCCCCGATAAGTTGGCAGATTTTATTTCCGAACGAATGCCAACCTTTGATCCCACGGTATGTGCTGGCGAATGCGCACGCGATGTCGCGGCTTATTTGCTGACTTTTGCGGGCAGTGGTCCCGGGCCAGGTGGAGACATAAATGCCGCTATTACTCGAGGCAAAACCATATTTGATGACCAATGCGCTACGTGCCACGCCGGCCCTCGGGTGCAAGGTTTGTTTAATTACGGCAGTCTGCGTAATAAGAGCATATACAGCACCAATAATCTGGAGGATTTCATTGCGCAGAGTATGCCGCCGACTAATCCAGCCGCTTGTAATGAACAGTGCGCGGAAGATGTAGCTGCATATATCGCAACCTGGCATATGACGCCGATGAATCCGTCCATTCCGACCAATCAGACTCCCAATGCAATCGATAATCCGGTCACGGAATTCCAATGCACCCAATCTACGAGCTTCGGTAATCGCACGCTCCGCTTATTAACGCGTTCGCAATATCAAAATACGGTGCGGGATCTGTTTAATGTCACGTCAGGTTTTGTTGATCTTCTACCTGCGGACAGCCGCTCAGGTTTGTTTGTGAATAACAATGGGTTGAGTGTGCTGCCAACTTTCTATACACAGTACATAACCGCGGCTCAGGCAGTTGCGAAAACGGCGGCGCAAAGCAATTTTGCCGGTTCACCTTTGCAATCCCTGTGTAATGGCAACTTCAATCAGAGCTGTGCAAATAATTTCATCGACCAGTTTGCGCAGCGCATATTCCGCCGACCACTCACAAACGAAGAGCGCACTACCTATTCATCCATCGCTAATGGAATGCAGACGGATGGCAACGTGAAGGATGGTATAGAGCTGGCCATCTCGATCATGCTGTCGTCGCCGCAGTTCCTCTATCGTCATGAAATCGGTGAGCTAAACAGTGGGCTCGGTGGTGACGCCTACCAGTTGACGGCATACGAAATGGCGAGCTTCCTCAGCTTTACCTTCGCCAACACCACGCCTAGTACCGAGCTGTTAAGTGCGGCGGCCAATAACCAATTGAACTCTCCGCAGCAGATTCGCGACTGGGCTTCGCAGCTGCTTAACCAGTCAAGTGGACGTTATACCCTGCGCGAAGCCGTCCACGCGTGGCTGGGCACGGACAAACTTGATGTCGCCGACAAAGACAGCAATCAGTTCCCCAACGTCAAACAGCTCTATTCGGCCATGAAGGAAGAGCTGAGCCTGCTGTTCAGCGAAGTAATGTTGAATCCCAACGGCTCGTTTGAAGATCTCTATGCCCCTGGTCTGACCTACGTCAACAACGCACTGGCGAGTCACTACGGTATCAGCCCTTCAAATCAACCGAACGGTGATGGATTTGGTCCGGTCAATCCGAGCAATCGCGGTGGTCTTTTGTTGAGCGGCGCGTTCCTGACTTTGCACGGGGATTTTGACGAAGCGTCGCCCATTCGCCGCGCGGTCAATGCGCGTCGCGATTTCCTCTGTCAGGACATGCCGCCCCCGCCGGAAGGTGTAGACGTAGGTCGCGCCAATAAAGCCGGTGAACTCGCTGCATTCCTGGCGCACCCGGACACCACCAATGCCATGGCATTCCACCGTTTGACCGAAGACGGCAACTGCAAAATGTGCCACGCGGAATTGATCAATCCCCTCGGTGTGGCCCTGGAAGACTATGACACGGTAGGACGTTTCCGTACGGTTGATGCCAATGGCAACACCATTCAGCCGGTCGGCGCTGTGTTTTCTCCTTATCTGCAGCTGCAGTTCTTCGATGATCCTGAACGGGATATCAAACGAGTGACTGTGACCGGCGGGCAGGAATTAGCGCGCATGCTGGCTGAGGGGGAACTCGCTCCATTGGCGAAATCCTGTCTTGCAACTCAGATGCTGAGTTTGGCAACGGGTATCGATTACGCCTCTATCACCGGCTCCAGCCGCTCCGAAGTCAAAGTACTGCCAGCGGAGGAGAAGAGTGGTTACAACTGCGATGTCGAGGACATGGTCAGTGCACTGTCCGGAAGTCCGAGGGCGATGTTGGAACTGATTGGCAGTCTGGATTCCATTCGTTATCGCAAAGCCTGGACTCGCTAGTCCGGCCTCTTAATTATTGAAAGGGTATTGATATGACAGTCCGATACAAAAATCGATTTGATAAAGAGCGCCGGGAGATCATGAAAACCATCACTAAAGCCGGGGTTTCCGCTGGCTTGTTGCGCGCGTGCAGTTTGGTGGGCGGCATGATGGTGGCGCGGGCGTCGGAAGGGCAGTCCAGGCCTTCCAAGTCTCTATTGTTGTTTGCTGCGGGTGGAGCCTTGGATGAGCTCTGGCGTCCGTCTGGTTCCATGGCGCTCGGCCCTATGTCGGAGCCTTACGAACCGGTGAAATCCAAAATGAACTTTGTCGCCGGCGGAACCATGTCGCCTAACGCCGCTGGGCACGGTGTTATGTTCGCTCACTTCACTGGTAACAGCTTCTCGGAAGACAGCTTCGACGTAAATATCGGTCGCACAGTCGGTGCAAACCGTTCGCTGCCTTATTTGAACCTGGGAGTGCAGTGCGGTGCGACCTTGCTCAGTCGTCAGGGCAACACCGGTATTCCCACCATCGACTCTCCATCTACCGCATTCAGTTTGCTGACCTCGAATCTGGGTGGGGGAGGCGGTGGTGGCGGTGGCGGCGGTACCGACCCGCGCCAACTCTATGTGGATCGCCATAAAGAAGCGCTGCAGGTATTGCGGCAGAAACTCGGTCAGCATGAAAAAGAAAAGCTGGACAGCCACTTGGCGTCCATCGAGGATTTGGAAAAGAAACTCGGTTCAGGCGGCAATAATGGCGGAGATAATTCCGGTGGTGGATCCTGTAGCAGTATTTCCATGCCCTCCGGATCGACTTCCGATTTTGACGCAACCGCCAAGCTGCAAATCGAAATCGCGATTCTCGCACTCAAATGCGATATCACCAGTTCGGTGTCCATCGCCTTTGGGGAAGATAATCACCAGTTCAATATTCCCACCTACAACCAGGTGTTCCACCAGTCGCATCACTGCTGCCCAGGCACGGCGGATTACACCATCACCGCCAAATATATGGCCGGTTTGTGCGCGCGTACGATTCGACGTGTGCAGGAAGAGGGATTATTGGATACCACATTAATCACTCAGGTGACCGACATGGGTGATGCGCGCGCGCACAACAACGTGAACGTTCCTCTGTTTGTCGCCGGTGGCGGCGGTGCGATTGGGTTGAACAAAGTCACTAACGCCAACGGTAAAAACGTTAAAGACCTGTATCAGGCAGTGGCAAATGCTCTAGGGGCAAATGAGCATCCCAATGCGCGCAACTGGTCTTCAAGCCCTATCAGTCTGTAACTCGTGCTGCTTGGCCCATCGGTTCATTGATGGGCCTTTATTTTTCTCTTCTTTAACTCCGCTATTTGTTAGGATTTTGGCTTTTCCTGCTTTTGGATCGCTTTAATGTCCGCTGCGCTCTCTGAAATTCTCATCTGCCCCCGCTGCCACTCAGGTGGTTTGGATTTATCTAAACGTCTTTGTTTTTCGTGTTTCGCGGAATTTTTTGACCTGCAGGGTGTTCCGTGTGTTTTTCCTGCGGGAAAGACACAGCGAAATTTTTGGGAAGATCTGTTTGCCAAGTTTCTTGAGCAAACCGAATTAACGCGTGAACAACATCGGGCGGAAATATCTCGACCGGAATTGCTCGCAGAAACGCGAGAGCGCTTGGAGGAAATGCTGGCCTTGCGCATGGGTACGGCGGAGCGCATCGCAGGTTTATTGCGCGAAGCCGGACTTCGCCCACAAAAACATGTGCAATTCGCGGCATTTACACCGGAGAGTTTTGTGCAGTATTACGAGCTGATGCTGCGCGACTGGGCTTGGCATCCACTAACAAATCAGAATGGACAATATCGCATCTACGAAGATGAAAACCGCCAATCATTCGATGTGGTGCAAGATCTGCTGCAAAACGCGGGAATTACCCAAACGCACCGCATACTGGTGATCGGCTCTGGAGCAGGGCGCTTGAGTTGGGATCTCCATTGCGCGTTGAAGCCGGAAATAACTGTGGCCTTGGATCAGCATCCGCTGCTGATTTTTCTCTCGCATTTTTTAATCAAAATGCAGCGGACGTTTTCTCTATTGGATACACGCAAATTTCCACAATATTCTCTGCCCAAAGTTCACGAATGGGTTTTGCAATGTCCCGATGCAGGAGAGGAATTGCGGAACAGCTGGTTTGCAATTGCCGGAGATGCCTGGGCAATGCCATTTAAACCGGGATCTTTTGATCTGGTGGTAACACCCTGGTTTCTCGATATCACCGTGCGCGATGCAAAAAGCCTGCTTGCAGTGGTAGAACGTATGTTATCTCCGGGCGGGCACTGGCTTAATCATGGGCCGTTGCTGTATTCGGATGGTTTGCCGGAAAGTCAGAAATACACCTTTCACGAATTGCGCGAATTATTGCGCGTTGGACATTTTCAAATTCAAAGCGAAGATTTTTCCGTCGGCCCTTATACCTATTCACCTTTAAGTCAGCGTGGCCGTATAGAAGAAGTATGGTCGTTTGTGGCGCGCTCAGCGGATGATCGAGCGCATTTGAAAAATGCGGGAGAGTGCCCCACAACTGTGAGTCGAACAGATCCTCCAGCTTGGCTGATACTGCCGCATCTGCCGATTCCCAAGCTGACAAAACCCGGTTTGATTCCTGCGGAACTGCAAGCCATCGCGCGTTTAATTGATGGCACGCACAGCATTAACGATCTCGCAGAAATATTGGCGCCCAATCTTCCGCAAGGACACGATCCAAAGGAATTTGTATACGGCTTTTTTGACGAATATGTTTTAGACAAATAACAAACGACACGAAGCATTTGCGCTAGCTTTATGTCTTGGAATTTCGATCCAACCAAAACAACAAACTAAACGCTAAGAGCGCGGCGAGCATATTGGCGGCGTAGAGATTGCGGTAGCCGAATAAATCTGCCACCAGGGCGATCATCAAGGCGCCGAAAATATTGCCAAGCTGATTGGTATTGGTGAATAAAGTGGATGCGACACCAGTTCGGCCAGGCAGCATATTCTGAAAGAAGGTAATCCCAAGTCCGCCCAAACAGCCGACAAAAATAGCGTTGAGAATTTGTAACGCGAACATCTGCCACACAGCGTTCGCCTGCCACACGCACAAATACAGCACCACCGCCGCCGCGCAACCAAAACGAATAATCAGTAATAAACGCAAACGCGCTGCCAGCCAACCCGCCAGCAACATAATAGGAATTTCCAAACCTGCGGCGGTTCCCATCAGCCAGCCCGCCGTTTGGGCGGCACCGTCCAGTTCGCGGGTTACCAACAGCGGTAGGGCGAGCACATAGGCTTGATTGGCTCCGAATAACAGCGCAAATGCCGCCATCGCTAAAATAATTTCCTTGCCGGGGGAAGCAGCTCCCGCAGGCGCAGCGCGTGCCTTTTTGGGAATGCGTGGCAAGGCAATAAAAGCCAATACGCCAATCACGGCGTAAGCGGCTCCCACTGTCAGATATTGCCGCTCAAAACCGATCCAGCTCTGCAAAAAAAATCCTGCCGGCGGCGCAGCAACCCAGGCCATGGCAATGCAGGCGCGCACGGCGGAATTAAAAAGGGTTGTCTGGTGGGGTGGTAAACAGTGATCGGCGTACTCCCGACTGAGGGCGAAAATCTGCGGCAGCACCGCATTGGATATACTGAACAGGGTCAGTCCGGCGAGTAATACGGTCCAGTAATTGGGGGCCAGGGCGAAAGCGGCGCAGGCCAGTGCCCCTAAACTCATGCCGGTCAGGATCAAACCATGGCGCTGCTGCAGGCGGTCCGACCAGCGGGCAATCGCCTGGCTGTACACAATGTTCGCCAGCGCTGTGCCGACAAAAAATCCGCCCACCGCCAGCGGGCGCATGCCGAATTGTTCCGCCAGATATAACGTCAAAGTCGGCGCCACCAGCGCATACATGCCGCCGAGCAGCGCGGTCAGCGAATAGATAGCCAGAGCTTGTGGACCGAACAAGGCGTTGCGACTGGACATGCCGGGAGGAGATGAGGCCATACCAAAGAGGATAAGCTGCGAAAGGACGGCGATTCTACCGGAAGTCAGGCGCGACCGCTGTCGCTAAATTGAATTACCCGGTTCAGCACGACGGCGGCATTCGTTACACTGGCGCACTTTTGAATCATGGCCGTTTGCAACATGCCTCAAGAAAATGCCTTGCCCGCTCGCGTCCGCCTGTTTTTGACAGGACACTCAGCCAATTCCCTTAACATCGGTATGCAAATGGTTCTGGTGGCATGGCTGGCCGCAAGCGTTCTGCGCCTGCCGGCTACAGGGATCGCCTGGGTTCAGGCCGCCGTACTGGTTCCCAACTTGATTCTGATCCTGCTCGCCGGAGCACTGACCGACCGGCACCATCCGGCGCGCATTCTGCAACTCACCAATATAGGTCTGTTTCTGGTGCACAGCGTCGTTTTACTGGTGTTGTTGAACGGACACTTCAACGTTGCGGCGCTATTGATCTATGCCTTTTGCCTGGGCTGTGGCAACAGCTTTGTGCAGGCTGCGCGGGAAAAATTAGTGGCGCAGTTGGACGACCGGCGTCTGCAGAAAAACATCTCTCTCGCCGGCATTTGCCAATATCTTGCGCAGGCTATCGGTATTCTGGCAGCCAGTTTAATGGATGTATTGGGCGCGGAGTTGCTGGTTGGTATACAGGCCGGACTTTGCCTGATTGCACTGATCAGTTACAGCTTCCTGGCCCGCCGCACTGATCCCGGCACTCGCACGGCTGAACCGATTGCACCAGCGGTGGGAGCGGCCTTCAAACTCGTCTGGCGGCTGACGGAAGTACGTCATCTTATTTTGCTGGTAGCGTTTAACGGCTGCATGCATTTGGGCATGTTTTTGGTATTGCTTCCCGTGCTGGCGCGCGACTATATGCGGTTCTCATCGTTGGAATACGGCCTATTGCAGTTATGTTTCACCCTCGGCAGCGTCTCGGCTTTTTGGATGCTCTGGCGCCGCCCGCCGGTGCGCTATCCGGGCCAATCGGTGCTGTTCTGTCTGCTCTACACTGGCATGATTGGTTTGGCATTGGCAGCCGGACCCACGTTATATGGATTGTTTGGCCTGATTTTTCTCTGGGGATGTGTGGCGGGGGCGTCGGCTAATTTAAGCCGCTTGGTGCTGCAGTCCACTGTAGCGGACGAGTTCCGCGGTCGCGCTATGTCGGTCTATCAGTTGGCACTGTTTGGCATGGCCCCTGTGGGCGCGCTGCTCGCGGGATTCCTGGTACAAGAGCAAGGCGTGCGCTTTACCTTTCACCTGATCGCTGGTTGCAGCTTTGGGCTGTTTGCCTTGTCTTTGTTATCGCGCGCCCTGTGGTCGGTACAACCGGCAGTGGATCATCAGTAGGAAGTCTGAAATCAACGAAACAGGCGGCGAAACGCCAGCAGACTTGCCGCGACACTGACATTGAGGGATTCCACGCCATTGCACATGGGAATGCTCACCTGATGTGTGCACGCCGCGCGCACTGCCGGTGACAGTCCCGCCGTTTCATTACCCATCACAAAAATACTGCGCGAGTTGGTTGCCAGGGTGGCAATGGATTCTTTGGCGTTGGCATCCAACCCGTAGATCGCACATTTCTGCGCGGCAAATTTCTTCAGCGTCTCCGCCAGATCGCGACAGCGGAAAATTTTTGCTCTGAACAAAGTGCCCGCGCTGGCCTTGATGACGAGTGCGTCCAAACGGGCACAACCTTTTTCCGGTAATAAAATCCCGGTCATGGGGGAGGCGCAGACGGAACGGATAATCATGCCCAGGTTCTGCGGATTGGTAACGCTATCCAGCGCCATCAACTCAAGTTCGGCGGGGAGATCGTTCAGCAAATCCTCGACATCAGTGAAGCCTTCGCACTCGATATCCAGAGCCACGCCCTGGTCCTGCTTGGCATTTTTGGAGATGCGCGACAGCGCCTGTTTGTCGTGGTACAGCACTTCCACACCGCGCTGTTTAGCGGCGGACAGAATCTCGTCCAAAATGCCACCTTCCCGATTGCTTTCCGCCAGATGTAAACGGAATGGCTTGAGCTTGCGGTCCTGCAGGGCTTCGAGCACAGGTTTACGGCCAAAGATGGTAAGCATACGGCCAAAAAAGCGTTTCTTGGCCAGATAGGTCGTGCTGTCTTGACTCATAAATGGGAATGGGCTGACGGAAAAGGGGCGCCAGCATACCTCAGGAGTCCCTGATTGACGACAGCTGCCCTGAAAAACGACGGTGGAAAGGGGCTAATCACTGATGGAATAAATAGCAGTCTTCGCTGGTTTCCAGTAAGGCTGCCAACACGCGCGAGCGCGTAATAACACCCACCAAGCGGCCGTTTTGCACCACGGGATAATTTTTCGGTGCGGCGTTCGCCATTTTTTCCGCAACTTCGATGATGGACATGTCCGGCGGTACGGTCAGCACTTGTTTATTCATCACAGAGGTAACGGGCGGTGATTCCTCGCAATAGAAAGAGTCATTCAACATGCCTTTGATGCAGTCTTGTTCGCTGACAAAACCCACCACGTACTTGCCATCATCAACGACAGGAGCACTAATGATTTTGGCTGCGAGCATAGCCTCAACGGCTTTGCGGATCGGGGTGTCTTGATGTATGGCCCGTGGATTTGGGTCCATAAAATCTCTAACCAGAATGGATTGCATAGCGTCCTCCCATAGGGTTGCGCCGCTAAACGGCAATGAACCTATTGATTTTGACTGCTGGAATAAGCTTAGCGTTTTACGCCGCGAGATGTTCGCTATGGTTAGTCAAGATTGGAGTAACGCGGAGATGGCTATAGTCTGCAGTGTTATTTGTTGGAGGGATGAGCCGCCGGGCGACCGGCGGAATTGTTTAACCTGTTTTGCAAAGGTCGAGATAGGCTTTAACCGTTTGTTCCAGGCCCATGCGCAGGGCGTCCACCGTGAGTGCGTGGCCAATGGATACTTCCTGCAGACCCGGCAGATTACGGAACAGGGTCATATTCTCAAGATTCAGATCATGGCCGGCGTTGATACCGAGGCCTAGCGACCTTGCAAGCTCCGCTGCATCGACGTAGCGCTGATACAGGTTTCCAAGTTCTGGATCTTGTTGGGCATAGGCTTCCGCGAACGGGCCAGTATAAAGTTCGATGCGGTCAGCACCGAGCTGCTGGGCCAGGCGAATCTGCTCCAAATCCGGATCCATAAACAAACTCACCCTAACGCCCCAGCTCTGCAATTGTTCAAGGATGGGCACCAAACGCTCGCCGTCGGCTTTCAGATCAAAACCGTGGTCGGAGGTCAGCTGCTGCTGGGTATCCGGTACCAGGGTGCATTGGTGTGGTCGAGTTTCCTCGACCAGAGCCAACAATCCGGGATAAGTGCCGAGCGGTTCGGCAAATGGATTGCCCTCGATATTGAATTCCGTCCCCGCGTATTCCTTTACCAGTTGAGCAATTTCCCGCACATCCTGCGGCCGTATATGGCGTTGGTCGGGGCGCGGATGCACCGTCAATCCATGCGCTCCTGCATCTAGACAAACCCGACCGTGGGCGGTGACATCGGGATAATTGCCCGCGCGGGAATTCCGGATGAGGGCGATCTTATTGAGATTGACCGATAAGGCTATGGACATGGGTTCAGTTCTTAGGTGTATCTACAGCTTTTGACTTCGTGGGAGCCTCTTTGGCTCCACTTTTTGGAGCTTCTTCTTTAGAAGTCTCCGGGTGGTAGCGATAAGCGCGCTCGATCACTATGGGTTTATTGGGTGCTTCGGCAAAAACACCGCTGTGCGCTCCCCGCGGTTGTTCGGCCATGGCATCTATAACCGCAAGCCCGTCAAGCAATTTGCCGAACACGGCGTAACCGGGTTGACCAGGGCGATAGTCGAGCTGCAGGTTGTCTTTCAAATTAATAAAAAATTGCGAAGTCGCACTGTTGGGATCAAAGGTGCGCGCCATGGATAAAGTACCGCGCAGATTTTTCAAGCGATTATCGGATTCGTTGGCGATGGGAGCCTGAGTGTCTTTGCGTTGATATTCCTGGTCAAAACCGCCGCCCTGCACGACAAACCCCGGCACTATGCGGTGAAAAATCACACCGTTGTAAAAGCCGCTGTCGACGTAATGCAAAAAGTTTTGCACGGTGATAGGCGCTTTATCCGGAAATAATTCAATGCGCAAATCACCCATATTGGTTTGCAAAATCACTTGGGGTGCAACCTGCACTTCCTCGGTTTTTTTATTGTCAGCGGGTGTTTCCGCGAACACGGAATTTACGCCAGCCAAACAGGCCAGACTGAAAAAACAGGCGAGAAATGATCGGCGGTTATTTTTCATGATGTTCTCCGTCAAGTCTTAATTAACCCAATCTGAGTGACGTTTTTGGCGCGCAAAGGCGGGCAAAATCAGCATCAATATCATGCCCAGAATCACCAGCCCGGCACCGAACATCCACTGGTTGATTGTCTGATTGGCTTTCAACTGATCGTTCTCGGCTCGGACGGCGTCGAATTCGGTTTGGATCAGCTCGTGCTTTTCCAGCAAATCCTGGTAGCGCTGATTGAGGTTGACCGCATCGGCGGACAGGGCGCGAATTTTACGCAGCTCTTCTGCGTATTGGTCTTTTTCGGAAGTGAGTGAATTGGACGCTCGCACTAGATTGCTGTGCTCCGCGCGCAGCTGTTTCAGCTCGTTTTCCAGTTCCTGAATTCTGGTGGTGGACGCGGTCAGTTTGGCTTCAGTCGCTGCGAGTTTCATGCGCGCAGGTTGCTCGCGCAAAATGTGCTGCGATCCCATCCAACCTTCGAGCCCGCCTTCGGTGCGGATTTTGGTCCACTCTTTATCTTCGGACACTTCCAGCAGCGTCATTTGCGTGCCGGTGCGAATGCCCTGATGCACGATTCGATACTGGTTACCCGGCCCGCTGCGCACTGGTACGTAAACGATGTCGGACACATAAACCGTCTGCGCCGCGGCATTGGCAGAAAAAACGGCTGTGACGGAAAAAATCCAGAAGCAGCTAAAAATCAATAAAAAGCGCGTCATGAAAATATCTCTGTGATTGGCTTGCCGATATTACGGCAGGACGAGTTTGAATGGCTTTACGGTGACCTGACGATACACGCCAGCGGCGACATAAGGGTCGGCGTCGGCCCAGGCTTGGGCTTCTTCCAAGGAATCAAAACGGGCGACGACTAAACTGCCGGAAAAGCCTGCATCTCCCGGATTTTCTGCGTCGATCGCCGGGTGCGGACCGGCCAGCAGAAGGCGACCGGCCTTGTGCAGTTCTTCGAGGCGTGCAAGATGCGCAGGTCTTGCCTGTTGTCGCAACGGCAGACTGTCCGGCACATCTTCGCAGATGAAGGCGTAATACATAAAAAATCCTCCTGTCCTTAGGCGACAGAGAACGCAATTGTACGGATGAAAAAAATTTAAAGATTAATTCTGATCAGGCTGGATCAGAATTTCCTCCCAGTGTAAGTGGGTTAATTTCGTAATACTGCGAAAGAGATAAAAAAGCGCTCCAATAAACACCAACATTGACGGAATGGTGATGACCGGAAAGCTCAAAGCGGTCATGGTGCCCAGCTCCGCGTTGTATTCCTCGGTGCCCGGAGGGCTGACGAGAACAACCTTCGCCAGTATGTAGTTGAGCGCGGAAGAGAGAAAAAACGACGCTGCCAACATGTAAGTGGCGTAGGTCAGAGTTTTTTCAAATGCCTCGACGTTGCCGAATTGTTCCAGCGCACGATGCACTTTATCCACCTGCATCACCTTATCGTTGTAGAGGAAAGTGCGCACCAACGGAAATGGGGTAAAAACGGATATGAGTGTTGCAAGACCGAGCAAGCCTGGAATAGTGGCCTCTTTAATCGCCATATATTCAGGCGGCAGTTTGAATAAGCTGATACCCCCCGTCAGCATGACGCTGACCAAGCCAATCGCAGAGAAAAAATTGATTTTGCGACTGCGCCAATAATCGTACAGCCCGTAGCCTATAGGAAATGCCAGTGCCACGATCAATCCCCAGGTAGGGCCGAGGTAAGCCTCTTTACTGCCTTTGGTCAGAATCAGTGTGGGAATGACAATATTCAGCAGAATATTCGCCAGCATGCTTTCTTTATGCTGTGGCTTTTCTTCTTTTGGTTTCTTATTGGCTAACAATTCGGCATTTGCCTCTGTAGTGGATGTCGTATCTGGGGAGCGCTTGGATTCCATTGAAGATCCCATAAAGAACAGTAAATTCGCCATCAGCCGCGAAACGCGGCTTTGCCGACGCTGGTTAGTCAGGGCTACAATGACCGGCTCACCCGCTCAGCAGAGGTTGCCTTGATATACGATTTGCACACCCATAGCAATGCCTCGGACGGTATTTTAAGTCCGGAAGCCTTGGTGTCGCGGGCAAAACAGCGTGGTGTCACCCATTTGGCGCTTACTGACCACGATACTGTCCAAGGATTGCAGAGTGCCCGTCAGCAGGCGGCATTGGAAGATCTGGTCCTCATTGATGGCATCGAACTGTCCTGCGTCTGGGCGGGGAGGGGAATCCACGTGGTGGGGCTAAACATAGACCCCGAGAGCGCCGAACTGCAAAGCGCCATAGCCGCCCAGAAAGAAGCGCGGGAAATGCGCGCCATCGAAATTGGCCGCCGACTGGAAAAGGCGGGCATTCGCGGCGCGTTGGAAGGTGCTCAGAAACTGGCTGGCGAGGCGGTACTCGGGCGTCCGCATTTTGCGCGATTCCTGGTGGCGGAAGGCCATGTCAACAATATCGCCGGTGCCTTTAAACAGTACCTGGGAGCCGGAAAATTGGGTGATGTAAAACATCGCTGGCCGGATATCGCCGAAGTGACCGCGATCATAGTGCAAGCTGGGGGAGTGCCAGTATTGGCGCATCCGGCGAAATATGAACTGACCCGTACCAAGCTGAGAGAACTGCTGGCGGAATTCAAAGCCTGTGGTGGACTTGCGGTCGAAGTGATCTCCGGCCAGCAACCACCCAATGAAACTGAAACTATGGCAGGGATGGCAAACCTGTTTGGTTTGCACGCCTCCTGCGGCAGTGATTTCCATGTGCCGGATCAGCCGTGGCAAGAACTTGGCGGCTTTTCCGATTTGCCTTCCGGATGTACTCCGGTCTGGCAGCTTTGGCACTGAGTACTGCGTTGATTGCCGGCGATAATCCTTGCATCACCGGCCAAAACCTACAAAACAGGATTAAGTCGTGGCGCAATTTTTTTCTATTCATCCCGAAAACCCCCAGCAGCGACTGATTGACCAAACTGTCGATATACTCCGCCGCGGCGGGCTCATTGTTTATCCCACTGATTCGGCCTATGCCCTGGGTTGCCAAATCGGCGACAAGATGGCGCTAGACCGTGTCCGGGCGATTCGCCATTTGGATAAGCACCACAATTTCACCCTGATGTGTCGCGATCTGTCGGAACTGGCGACCTATGCACGCGTGACCAACGCCGATTTTCGCCTGCTTAAAGCTTATACACCCGGTCCTTTCACCTTTATCCTCGACGCCACCTCCGAAGTGCCGCGCCGCCTGATGCATCCGAAGCGCAAGACCATCGGCATGCGCGTGCCGGACAACCGCATAGCCCTGGCACTGCTGGAGCGTTTGGGCGAACCCTTGATGACCTGCTCGCTGATTCTTCCAGGGGAAGAGTTGCCGCTGACCGATCCTTACGATATTCGCCAGCTGCTGGAGCATCAGGTTGAACTGGTGATAGACGGCGGATTCTGCGGCCTTGAGCCCACCACCGTGGTGGATTTGACCGAAGAGGTCCCCCGTGTGGTCCGCCAGGGCCGCGGCAAAATCGAGGAGCTGGAAACGGAATAGCCCGGAATCCAGCCCAGGATTTTGTTCTAGCCGCAGCAAAACCGAAGTCGCTATAATGCGCGGTCTTTTTGGCCGCCCATCTCTCCGGGTTAAACCATTCCGTCCGCTTGCATGTTGAGGAGATCTGCATTTGTCTGGTGTTCAGCAAAACCCATCCGCCGAAATACCAGAGGAGGAAGTGCAGGTCGCGGGTGCGCCTGACGAAACCGTCAGTGATGAGTCCAGCGCCGCAAGCGAAAACGCTCCGACCCAATCGGAAATGCCTTTTGCCATTGTTTATGGCAAAGCCTTTACCGAGATTCCCAAGGACCTCTACATCCCACCAGATGCCCTGGAAGTCATTCTCGAAGCCTTCGAGGGGCCGCTCGATCTGTTGCTGTACCTGATCCGTCGCCAGAACATCGATATTCTGGAAATCGACGTTTCTGAGATTACCGTCCAATACGTCGCCTATGTGGAAATGATGGGCGCTATGCAGTTTGAGCTGGCAGCGGACTATCTGGTCATGGCCGCCATGCTGGCGGAAATCAAATCCCGCATGTTGTTGCCGCGTAGCAGTAGTGAAGAGGACGAGGAAGAAGAGGATCCGCGTGCAGCTTTGATTCGCCGCTTGCAAGAGTACGAGCGCTTCAAGCAGGCCGCCGAAGATGTGGATGCACTGCCGCGGCAGAATCGCGATTTTTATTTGGCAAAAGCCCGGGCGCCGGATCGCAACCTTACCCGGCCTGATCCGGACGTAGATCTGCGCGAACTGCTGCTCGCCCTGGCCGATGTGTTGCGGCGCGCAGACATGTTCGTCAGTCACCACGTGGAAAAAGAACGACTGTCCACCCGCGAGCGTATGGGGCAGGTGCTGGATCGCCTGCGCGGCCGCCAGTTTGTGCCGTTTGTCAGCCTGTTTACGGTCACCGAGGGACGTTTGGGGGTGGTGGTGACCTTCCTCGCAGTGCTCGAATTGATCAAAGAATCCCTGGTGGAAATCGTGCAAACCGAAGAGTTTGGCCCGATCCACGTTAAAGCCCGCATCAAGGTGGAAGAGGCGCCCGGCGATCCGGCTCAAGACTTCGCGGAGTTGGAGGAGCAGTCTGGTTTCGCAGAGCCATCTGAAGTTGAAGATCAATCTGATTTTGAAGACGAGTCAGATTCTGACGATGATCTTGATGACCTGTCTGATTTCGATGAGCAGACCGATTTTGATGAATTCGGTGAGCGAACCGACCTTGATTCGTCCGCAGAACAAGCCGAAGACTTCAGCGCTTCATTCATCGAAGATCTCGACGGCTCGGTACCTGACGAGCCAGAAAAAAGCGACCCATCTCCCGACGTAGAACAAGATACTGATCAGACATGAGCTACGACCCACAACTCTTACAACGAATCGTCGAAGGCGCTTTGCTGGCAGCTGGTGAGGCGCTGAGCGTCGATCGCCTTCTCAGCCTGTTCGAAGAGCCGGATGTGCCGGAGAAGCAGGAAGTTCTGGATGCGTTGAAGGCATTACAGAGTACCTGCGAAGGGCGGGGCTACGATCTGGTGGAAGTGGCAAGTGGCTGGCGTTATCAGGTGTCTCCGGATTTGGCGACCTGGGTAAATCGCTTGTGGGAGGAGAAACCCCAACGTTATTCCCGTGCTCTGTTGGAAACGCTTGCGATCATTGCCTATCGCCAGCCGATTACCCGCAGCGATATTGAGGAAATCCGCGGCGTGGCGGTGAGTTCCCATATCATCAAAACCCTTGCCGAGCGGGAGTGGATCAAAGTCGTCGGCCATAGGGATGTTCCGGGCCGGCCTTCGTTATACGCCACCACGCGTCAATTTCTTGACTATTTCGGCTTGAAAAGCCTGGATGAACTGCCGACCCTGGGCGAATTGAAAGATATCGACAGTCTCAATGAAGACTTGGCCTTGCTCGACGATGAAGTCAGCGAGGAGCGCGAACAGATTGCCGTTGCCCAGGATGCGGATGAGCCCGTGACGGAATCCCTGTTCCCAACCGAAACAACCTCGGATGAACCTGCTGCGGATATTTCGGCTTCTGCGGATGTGGAAGACGCTGGTGAAGCTGAAGAAGATTTGCAGGAGCAAGCCGAACAACCACTGTCGCCAGTGGATAAACCCTCATCCCTCTTTGATCAGGTAGACCCTGACGAAAGTGTTAATTGATATGACAGATGAAAAGTTACAGAAAGTAATCGCCGCCGCTGGCCTGTGTTCTCGCCGTGAAGCGGAGCGTGCTATTGAAGCAGGCGAAGTGACGGTCAATGGCCGCACCGCCCACTTGGGAGAACGCGTAAAAGTAGGTGATAAGGTGGTTTGGCGCGGCGAAACTCTGGTTGTGCCCAAGTCGGCCAGAGCAGAAGTGCGCGTACTGTTGTACAACAAACCCGAAGGCGAAATTTGCAGCCGCAACGACCCTGAAGGCCGTCCTACCGTATTCGACGCCTTGCCTCATTTGAGAAACGGCCGCTGGGTTTCCGTCGGCCGGCTGGATTTCAACACCTCTGGCCTGTTGCTGTTCACCAATGACGGTGAACTGGCCAATAAGCTGATGCATCCCTCCAGCGAAATCGACCGCGAATATCAGGTGAGAGTCCAAGGCGAAGTGGACGACGAGGTACTTGAACGCCTGTGCGAAGGTGTGTTGCTGGATGATGGCGTAGCGCGTTTTACTTCCGTTAAACGCGGTGGCTCTGGCGGCGGATCCAACAGCTGGTTTAGCTGCGTCATTATGGAAGGGCGGAATCGTGAGGTGCGGCGTTTGTGGGAGTCTCAGGAACTGCGCGTCAGCCGCCTGAAACGCGTGCGCTACGGACCTATCCTGATTCCGTCTTTCGTAAAACCGGGACAATGGTTGGAACTGGGTGAGCGCGATGTGGCTGAACTGTTCCGTCGAGCAGGATTGGAACCACCACCGAAGCGCCGTTTCCGCCCGGAAGAGGCCGGCGCGCAAGAAAGACATATCAAAAAATTGCGTGCGGCATCAGGACGACAAGCCCGCAAAAACCCTACGCCAAGCCGCAAAACCAAACCGCAACGGTAACCCCCTGCAGCCGGTCTGACTGCTCAGGGCAGTCAGACAGCGGGTTCTCTTATTTCCGCCGCCTCCCGGTTGATAACTCGGTTTCTCCCTGTACGTTTTGCCTCATACAGCGCCTGGTCACCGCGGCGGAACAGGGAGTCGCGGTCATCTTCCGGCACATTAGTGCATACGCCCAGGCTAATGGTTGCCTGTATTTCTCCAATATCAGTTTGGAACTGGAAGTTGGCGAGTTGCTGGCGAATTCTCTCGGCAATATTCACCGCTTCTGAGTTACCAGTGTTTGCCAGCACTACTACAAATTCTTCACCGCCATAGCGAAATACTTGGTCGGTATCTCGCAGAGCTTGTTTGATAACTCGAGCCGCGCCTTGCAGCACCTGGTCGCCGACAGTATGGCCGTAGGTGTCATTGATCGCCTTGAAGCTGTCCATATCGGCAATCAGCAACGACAGAGGTCGGCGATTGCGCTGGCTCAGCTTTAATTCGCGTTGCAGTGTCAGCTCCAGATTGGCGCGATTGCCGAGACCAGTGAGTGGATCGCGCAATGAACTTTCCAATGCATCGCGGTAAAGCAGAGCATTGCGCAACGGCAGAAGCAGTAGGCCTAACAACTCTTCGAGAGTGGAAAGCTCTTTCTCACTAAAGCGCGCGCTGCGGAAAAAGGTCAATTCTCCGACAGCGAAATTGCCGTTGTGCAGGTTGTAATTCACTTTATGGGCGCGATGACTGCCTATGGCCAAGCGAATATCCCGCGCTGGCATTCGGTACTCCATGCCGCAACAGCGAACGGATCTGTGCAGCATTTGGAAAAAGGTGGCGAGTGTCTCGTGCAGCTCAAGGGATTTTTGCAGCGAGTTCGCCAACAAAAGACGAAATTCAGCGAGATTTGCCCCTGAAGCAGCAATATTGGTTGAGGCGTCGGGAGTGGCCAGGGTGCGTATCATAGCGTTTGGTCTCGTATCGGACTTAGATGCCCTCTAAAAGCCAAAGCTATGCCAAACAGGAAATAATATTAAAATTCAATTGGTTATAAATTCTTTTTCTTCTTTTGGCCGCCATTGTTGTCGGCTTTTTGGCGCAAAATGCTTCGCCTTCTAAGCAAGCAAATTGGGGCGCAACGAAACAGTAAATGGCCGTCAAAATCCTGTCATCAGCAGATTCCACATGGGAGGCGACAGACACAGATGTTGTGCCCGCAAGGCAAATGTTGAGAAAATGCGCGGCATTTCTAACCCCCGTTCCCAGGAGTACTAAGTGGCTCAGATCGGTCTTTTTTTTGGCAGTGATGAAGGTAATACCGAATCAGTGGCATATCGTATCCAGCAGCGCCTGGGTTCCGATGTTGTAGACGTGTTCGACGTCGCAGATGTCACCCAGCTGGAGTTCGCTGAGTACGACAAAATCATTCTGGGTATTTCTACTTGGGATTTCGGCCAGATCCAATCCGATTGGGAAGAGTTCTGGGGCGATATTGAACAAGTCCCCTTTGCCGGAAAAACAGTCGCGCTGTTTGGTTTGGGCGACCAATTTGGCTACGGGGATTTTTTCCTCGATGCCATGGGCATGTTGCACGATGTGGTCGTAAAAAATGGTGCCCGTATAGTCGGTCACTGGCCGACCGAAGGTTACGACTTCGAAGCCTCCAAGGCGAAAATTCCCGACCAGGACCTGTTTGTCGGGTTGGCTTTGGATGAAGATCAACAACCTGAACTGACCAAGTCCCGCCTCGATCAGTGGTGTGCGCAAATCCATCAAGCCTTCGAGCTGACCACACCTCTGCATTCCATTGATGACTGACGCGTGAAAAATACCGGATTCATTCGCCTGCTGAAGGCAAGTCATTATTCCTGGAAAGGCCTTAGGCACGCATTTAAGAATGAGGCCGCTTTTCGCCAGGAAGTTCTCGCGTCTGTGGTGTTGATTCCGCTGGCTTTTTGGCTGAACGTCACATCGGTTGAGCGCATTCTGTTGGTAATGGCAGTGCTGCTGGTGTTGATTGTGGAGTTGCTCAATAGCGGACTCGAAGCAGTGGTGGATCGTATAGGCTCGGACTTTCATCCGCTCGCTGGTGCTGCCAAGGATGTAGGCTCCGCCGCAGTTTTTCTGACGCTGATTTTGGCTGTGTTTGTGTGGGGCAGCATTCTTTTGGGAATACTTTGAATTTTTAAGGAAAGGAGGCTGGGACGGCCTCGTTGGGATTTCGTCGGTTTGTCTATTCTCTAGCCCGGTTTGTCTATCCTTTAGAGAAGCAGGCTCAGGCATTCGAGTCCGCCAGTGCTACCGTCGGCTGGCTAAGTGGTTGTGTTATGCTCGCCAGTTCCAATCACTTGTCGTACCGGCGAATCCCTTCGATAAAACCATAAGAGGAGCGGACCTTGGAAAGCAAACGATACGCGACCGTAAACGAGTTGTTACAGGACGCTTTTACCCAGCATAAACATCTGCCCGCGTTTACCTGTTTTGGTCACACGTTCAGCTACGCCGAAATCGACGCTCTCAGCGCACGTTTTGCGAGCTATCTGCAAAATCACAGCGGTCTCAAGCCCGGCGATCGCATCGCCATTCAATTGCCCAATATCCATCAGTACCCTATAGCGCTTTATGGCGCTATTCGCGCAGGTTTGGTGGTGGTCAATACCAATCCTCTGTACACCACTCGTGAATTGCTCCATCAATTGAAAGACAGCGGCGCGAAAGCGTTAATTGTGTTGGCCAATGTGGCAAATAGAGCGGCGGAAATTTTGCCGCAAACTCAAGTTGAAACGGTGATTGTGACGGAAGTAGGGGATATGCTTCCGCCGCTCAAGAGAACCTTGATCAACTTTTTTCTCAAATATGTGAAAAAGCAGGTTCCGTCGGTTCACTTTCCACGTTCCATATCATTTCGCGAAGCGCTTGCGCGCGCTGATCAACCCTGGCGACCCGTTGACATCAAGTCGGAAGATCTTGTGGTGTTGCAATATACCGGCGGCACCACTGGCTTGGCCAAGGGTGCCATGCTGACGCACGGGAATTTGTGTGCAAATGTGCACCAAGTTCTCAACCATATGACCAAATTGTTTAAAACAGAGTCGCAAGTCGTGGCGGTTGCATTGCCGCTCTATCATATTTTTGCGTTCAATATTCACGGGTTATGCGCATTGATTGGCGGCGCGCATAGCGTGTTGATTCCAAATCCGCGCGATATTCCAGCGTTTGTCAAAGCGATTAAGCCCTATAAAATATCGCTTTTTGTTGCGGTCAATACGCTTTATAACGCGCTGTTGCACTCTGAAGAATTCCGCCAGCTCGATTTTTCTGAGTTGAAAACTTCCGCCGCTGGCGGCATGGCATTAATGGAAGATGTCGCCAGGAAGTGGTTGGAGCTGACCGGCTGTGAAATTTGCGAAGGCTACGGTTTGACCGAAACTTCGCCAGTGTTGATTACCAATCCGGACAACGCCATTAAAGCCGGTACTATTGGTACACCGGTTGTCGGAACCGAAGTCAAAATTATCGATGAAAAAGGCAATGAAGTATCTGATGGTCAGCCGGGTGAATTATGCGCGAGAGGGCCTCAGATTATGCCGGGTTATTGGCAAAAACCCGAAGCAACTGCGGAAGTATTGAGTGCAGACGGCTGGTTTAAAACCGGAGATATCGCCATTCGCCGCCCGGACGGCTATTACAAAATCGTCGATCGCAAAAAGGATATGATTGTGGTATCCGGTTTTAATGTGTATCCCAATGAAGTGGAAGATGTGGTGACACAGCACCCGGATATTATCGAGGCGGCCGTTATAGGAGTTCCAAGCAAAGATACCGGGGAAGCGGTGAAGCTGTTCGTGGTCACAGGCAAACGCAAAGTGCCAGAAAGTGAAATCATTGCGTTTTGCCGTGAACGCTTGACGGGATACAAAATACCTAAGGTTATTGAATATCGTGACAGCTTGCCGAAATCCAATGTCGGAAAAATTTTGCGCCGTGAATTGCGTGATGAGTCCACGACGCATCATTAATAATTATTAAATCCTATTCATTCATAACACAAAGAGGACGAGTATTTTCATGGAAATTTCAGCCATTATTTTTTTGGGGTTGGCGATTGCGGTGGTGGTGTTGGGGGCCAAAAGCGTTCCGCAAGGACAGGAGTGGACCGTCGAGCGATTCGGTCGTTACACCCGCGTATTGCGCCCTGGGTTTAATTTTATTTTGCCCGTTATTGATTCCATCGGCCAAAAGCAGATTGTGATGGAGCAGGTTCTGGATGTGGATCCGCAAGAAGTCATCAGCTCTGACAATGCCATGGTGACGACTGATGCGGTCTGTTTTTTTCAGGTTATTGATTCCGTAAAAGCCTCATACGAAGTCAATAATTTGCATTTCGCGATGAAAAACCTGGTGATGACCAATATCCGTGCAGTATTGGGGTCCATGGAATTGGATGAGATGCTGTCCAATCGCGACGTAATCAATACCGCGCTTTTGACCAAGGTCGACGAGGCGACAAGTCCTTGGGGCATCAAAGTTACCCGTATCGAAATCAAAGATATCCGCCCTCCGACTGATCTTGTAGAAGCTATGGCGAATCAGATGAAAGCCGAGCGGGAAAAGCGCGCATTGATTCTGCGCGCAGAAGGTGAACGCGAAGCCGCCATTAAAGTTGCGGAAGGGCAAAAGCGCGCACAAATTCTCAAAGCAGAAGGTGAGCGGGAAGCGGCGTTTTTGGAAGCGGAAGCGCGCGAACGTGAAGCCCAGGCAGAAGCCCGTGCGACGGAAGTGGTCAGTGAAGCTATTGCAGCCGGAAATGGTCAGGCGCTTAACTATTTCGTTGCGCAGAAGTATGTGGAGGCACTCGGGAAACTGACAGCGTCCAATAACAGCAAGGTCATTCTGATGCCGTTAGAAGCAAGCCAGGTGATTGGCTCTCTGTCGGGAATTCAGGAATTGATTAAATCGGCTCAAGACTCAAAGAAAGGTTGAGGTAATACATGTTTGATACGCTCAACGGATGGCATTGGTTGGCATTGGGAATAGCCTTGTTATTGCTGGATGTTCTAGGTGTCGGAGGAATCCTGATCGGCGCTAGTGGCGGTGCGATTGCTCTGGCGCTTGTGCTGGCCTTTGTCGACCTGTCATGGCAGTTGCAGTTGGTAGTGTTCGGTGTTTTTGCCATGGTCGGCACCTTCATTTTCTGGAAGTTCTTCCGCGTGAAACCCGTGGAAAATGCCACCAGCAAATTGAACAATCGCCGCGCGCAATTGATTGGCATGAGGGCATCCTTGATGCAGCCAGTACAAAGTGGCCACGGCAAGGTGCAAATTCAAGACGCTCTGTGGACGGTCAGCTGTGATGAAGACCTGCCCCAGGGCACTTTGGTGGAAGTCACGGGGTACGACGACCAAACACTTATCGTGAAAAAAGTCTGAGCGAATTTATGCGCCATCCCCCATACTTAGTGATATCAACGTCAGTGGGGGGGTCTCTGTGCCCACGAATGCTCTGATCTTGTCCGGAGGCGGTGCCCGAGCTGCTTATCAGGTCGGGGTGCTGCAGGCTTTAGCCGATATTCTTCCGAACCTTCACAATCCATTCCCGATTATCTGCGGTACCTCTGCCGGAGCTATCAACGCCACAGCCATGGCTGCCCACAAGGGCGAGTTCCGCCAAGCGGCTCTGGCTTTGGCGGAAACCTGGCGCACGCTGGAAGTGGATAAGGTGTTCCGCTCCCGCGCGCTGGATTTAATGAGTGGCCTGTTCAAAGTCGGAGTTTCCGTTTTTAACGAAGGTGTCGGGCGCGACCGTCCTCTGGCGCTCCTGGACAACTCACCGCTGCGTCAACTGCTTACGGATGTCATCCCGTTTGACAACATAGAGCAACGCATAACGGAAGGGCAGTTGCGGGCGATCAGCATTACCGCCATGAGTTACAGTTCTGGCGAATCAGTTTCCTTTTTCCAAGGGGCTCCGGATCTGCAGCCTTGGCGCCGCGCGCGCCGACTGGGGCGGCCGACTCGTTTGACAGTTGATCATTTGTTGGCATCGTCGGCCATTCCCACCATATTCCCCGCGGTATATCTCGACCGTGAGTACTTCGGCGACGGCGCTATGCGCCAAGTGGCACCTATCAGTCCCGCGCTGCATCTGGGAGCGGATCGTTTATTTGTAATTGGTGTGAGCGCCAACCGCAGCCCTTCGCATTGGGGTAAGTCCAAGGTGCCGCCACGCCACTCGCCATCCATGGCGCAAATCATTGGCCAGATGTTTAACAGCGCTTTCATTGACGCCCTGGAAGGCGATCTGGAACACGTCGAGCGAGTCAATGCTTTGTTGGCTCTGATCGATAAAGACCGCTGCCAACAAACAGACCACCTTCGTTCTGTCGAAACATTGGTTATTTCGCCGTCCAAACCCTTGGACAAAATTGCCGGTCGCCGGGTGCGCGATTTACCAGCGGGACTGCGGTTTTTCCTGCGCCAGACAGGCGCCACTGCGCGCGGCGGCGGTTCAGCGGTAGCGAGCTATTTGCTATTTTCTCACGGCTATTGCAACGAGCTGATGGAGCTCGGTTATCAGGACGCCATGTGGGAGCGCGAGGCCATCGAGAAATTTTTCGCACCGTCGTTCGAAAAGTCTGAATCTCCGGCGGATGCCAATTCAGGCAGCGGAAAAAACTCCTCTCCTCTGCGTACTTTTTAAAAACCATTCCAAGTAGAATTGCTTGTTAGCGCGCTCAAAGAGAAGTGTGCTAGGGGCGTTTTACATTCAAACAATTGAATTGGGGGTTGGCGTGAAAATAGTAAAAGCACTCGCGGTTATTTTAATCGTGGCGCTGGCGTTGTTTATTGTCGGCGGATATTTCCTGCCTAGGCATGTCGTGATCGAGCGTTCGGTAGTGATTGAGAGCGACCCTGCCACTGTATTTGAATTTGTAAATGACATTAAAAAGTATCACGCCTGGTCGCCCTGGGCGGATATGGATCCAAACATGAAACTGGAATATTCCGGCCCCGCAACTGGTGTCGGTGCCGCTATGAGTTGGTCCAGCGAAGTTCCCCAGGTTGGCAAAGGCTCGCAAAAAATCACGGAATCCATTCCGGAAAAACTCGTTGTCTATGAGTTGGAATTTGATGGCGAAACGGGCAACTCGACTGAGTTCGAGTTAGTACCTCATTCCGCAGAAACCAAAGTTATCTGGCGTTTCCGCGCAGATTTCGGCGGCAATCCGGTCAAACGCTATTTTGGTCTGGTGATCGATGATGCGCTTGGAGATATATTCACAGCGGGTTTGGCAAAATTAGAGAATGCGGTGGAAAGTCAGCCGCGCATTGTGACCGAGGAAATTCACTATAACGTAGGGGATACGCAGTTGACCGGATACTTTGCCTATCCGAGCAATGTAGATAAAGCTCCTGGGGTTTTAATTGTGCACGAATGGTGGGGCCTCAATGATTACGTGCGCAAACGCGCAAATATGCTGGCAGAACTGGGCTATGTTGCTTTTGCACTGGATATGTACGGTGATGGCAAAGTGACTGGCCATCCAAAAGAAGCCAACGCCTTTATGATGGAAGTGATCAACAATGCCGAAGCGGCGAAAGCGCGTTTTGATAAAGCCTTGGAATTGGTGAAAGACCACTCTGCAACCGACGCGGAAAAAATCGCCGCGATCGGCTATTGCTTTGGCGGTGCGGTCGTACTGAGCATGGCGCGTTCGGGTGTGGATCTGGATGGGGTCGTGAGTTATCACGGATCCCTCGCAGGCTTGGCGCCTATCAATCAGGATCAGGTAAAAGCGCGGTTTATGGTATTTAATGGCGCAGCCGATCCATTTGTTGCGGAAGAAGCAAAACAAACTTTCAAAGCGGAAATGGACGCAGCAAATCTGCAGTATGAGTTCATCGATTATCCGGGTGCTTTGCATGGTTTTACCAATCCGGGTGCGGATGAAAAAGGCGAAGCCTACGGTCTCCCTCTGAAATACGATCCCGCAGCAGACCAGGATTCTTGGCAAAAAACTCAGGAATTTTTCCGCGCTATTTTTAATCCCTAATCTTTTAAATCTCTATTCATTTTCGCGGCGGATTTTCCGCCGCGTTTCTTCCATTTTTCGTCCGATCTTTCATGAACAGAACTCACCTGGCAACGCTTGTTTTGTTGTTTTCATCAACGCTTTGGGGGTTGGTGTGGATACCATTGAAAGCGTTGGAAGCGCGGGGAATGCACGGCCTATTGTTGATTGCTCTTTGTTATTCCGCAATGGCGATTGTGATATCGCCTTTAGCATGGCGGCATCGTGATTATGTTTTTACTCATCCTCTACCTCTTTTGGGAATTTTTCTGGTCGGTGGAGTAGCCAATATCTGTTTTAGCTTGGCCATGATCTATGGCGAAGTGGTGAGAGTGATGGTGCTGTTTTATTTGCTGCCTGTCTGGGGAGCATTGGGGGGCAAATTTATTTTGGGGGAGAGGACCAATATTTGGCGTTGGCTCGGTGTGGCGCTCGCTATTATGGGCGCGTTTATTTTATTGGGCGGGTTCGACATTCTGGCGATGCCTCCGAGCTGGCTGGATTTATTGGCCTTGCTTGCGGGAATCTTTTTTGCGATCACCATTATGTTGTTTCGCGCGGTAAAAACGCTTCCGGTCAGTGTTAAATTGAATTCCTTATTTCTGGGTGGGGCATTGATTTCCGCTGTCGCACTATTGGTGGGTGCTGGCGGCGAAAAAGGAGAGTTTCCTTCTCTAACGATTATTCTCTGGACATTGTTATATGCGCTGACCTGGTTGTTGCTTGCGAATATCGGCTCTCAATGGGCAATGACGCAACTGCCTGCGGGGCGCACATCCATTTTAATGGTGATGGAATTAGTCGCCGCCGTTTTATCGGCAATCTGGATTGGCGGGGAGATTTTGACGCCGCAGGTTGTGATAGGAGGGCTTTTAATTGTGTCGGCAACGGCAGTGGAAATTTGGCAGGGTGTAACGTCTTAAAGCGACTTCGATTTTTCTGAAATGTCCAAAAACAAAAAGCCCCCAAAATTGGGGGCTTTTTTTGACGTGGAAACCGCAGTTTTAGATACGGATTTCTTCGATTTGTGTTGCTGCAATACGTTTGCCTTCTTCCGCACCTTTTACGAACTGGGCAATTTGATCGAAGTTCATGTAACGGAAAATTTCTCCGCTCATGGAATCAATTTCTTTTGCATAGTTCAGGTACTCTTCCGGAGTCGGCAAGCGGCCCAGAATACCGCCAACAGCAGCCAGTTCCGCAGAGGTCAGGTACACGTTGGCACCATTACCCAAACGGTTGGGGAAGTTGCGGGTAGAAGTCGACAGAACAGTTGCACCGTCTGCTACACGCGCTTGGTTACCCATACACAGGGAGCATCCGGGCATTTCTGTGCGCACGCCGTTGCGACCGTAGATGTTGTAATAACCTTCTTCCATCAACGTGTGCTGATCCATTTTGGTCGGCGGTGACATCCAGAAGCGGGTTTTCAAACCAGCTTTGTTTTTCTCCAACAATTTTCCTGCAGCGCGGAAGTGACCGATGTTGGTCATGCACGAACCGATAAAGACTTCGTCAACCTTATCGCCGGCAACTTCGCTCAACAGACGAGCGTCATCCGGGTCGTTCGGTGCGCAAACGATAGGCTCTTTAATTTCGCTCATGTCGATTTCGATTACGGCGTTGTATTCCGCATCGGCATCGGCTTCCAACAATTCCGGGTTGGCCAACCAAGCTTCCATTTTGCGCGCACGGCGCTCCAGAGTTCTCTTATCGCCATAGCCTTCGCTGATCATCCAACGCAACAGCGTGATGTTGGAAGTCAGGTATTCCGCGATGGTTTCTTTCGACAACTTGATGGTGCAACCCGCAGCAGAACGTTCAGCAGAAGCGTCAGACAATTCGAATGCCTGTTCTACAGTGAGATTCTCCAGGCCTTCGATTTCCAGGATGCGGCCGGAGAAGACGTTTTTCTTGCCTTTCTTCTCGACGGTCAACAAACCTTGTTTGATGGCGTAATAGGGGATTGCATGCACCAGATCGCGCAAGGTGATGCCGGGCTGCATCTGACCTTTGAAGCGCACCAGAACAGATTCCGGCATATCCAGCGGCATTACACCTGTAGCAGCTGCGAACGCCACCAGGCCGGAACCCGCAGGGAAGGAAATACCAATCGGGAAGCGGGTATGGCTGTCGCCGCCGGTACCAACGGTGTCAGGCAGCAACATGCGGTTCAACCAGCTGTGGATGATGCCGTCGCCAGGACGCAGAGACACACCGCCGCGGGTCATGATGAAGTCGGGCAGAGTGTGCTGAGTTTCAATATCAACCGGCTTCGGATACGCAGCGGTGTGACAGAAAGACTGCATAACCAAGTCAGCTGAGAAGCCCAAGCAAGCGAGGTCTTTCAGTTCGTCGCGGGTCATAGGACCAGTGGTGTCCTGCGAACCCACAGTGGTCATACGTGGCTCGCAGTAGGTGCCGGGACGGATGCCCTGAACGCCGCAAGCTCGACCAACCATTTTTTGCGCCAGGGTGAAGCCCTTGCCTGTGTCGGCAGGCGCAGCAGGTGTGCGGAACAATGTAGAGGGTGGCAGACCCAGGCTCTCACGCGCTTTGGCAGTCAGGCCGCGACCGATAATCAGGTTGATACGGCCACCGGCGCGGACTTCGTCGAGCAGCACGTCGGACTTCAATTCGAATTCGCTGATCACTTCGCCTTTCTCATTGAGGATCTTGCCGTCGAATACGCGGATCTCAATGACGTCGCCCATGTTGATTTGCTCAACCGGGGCTTCGAATACCAGGGCACCGGCATCTTCCATAGTGTTGTAGAAGATCGGCGCAACTTTTCCGCCGATGCAGATACCGCCGCCGCGCTTGTTGGGAACGCCGGAGATATCGTCACCGAAGTACCACAACACGGAGTTGGTAGCAGATTTACGGGAAGAACCTGTACCTACAACGTCACCGACAAATGCGACGGGCAGACCCTTGGCTTTGATTGCTTCGATTTGCTTCAGCGGACCTTTTACACCGGGCTCGTCAGGGGTAATGCCATCGCGCGCCATTTTGTACATGGCCAGGGCGTGGAGCGGGATGTCGGGACGGCTCCAGGCATCAGGAGCAGGGGAGAGATCATCGGTATTGGTTTCGCCGGTCACTTTGAACACAGCGACCTTGATGCTTTCTGCCAGGGCAGGCTTTTGGGTAAACCATTCGCCTTCTGCCCAGCTTTGCAGAACTGCTTGTGCATGCGAGTTGCCTTTTTTAGCTCGCTCTTCCACGTCGTGGAAAGAATCGAACATCAGCAGGGTGTGCTTGAGTTCTTCTGCGGCAAAAGGCGCGTATTGGGCGTGATCCAGCAGCTCAACAAGGGTTTCGATGTTGTAGCCACCGTGCATATTGCCGAGCAGTTTGATGGCGTGTTGGGCATCGATCAATGGAGAAGTGGCTTCGCCTTTGACGATAGCGGTCAGGAACCCAGCTTTTACATAAGCTGCTTCGTCCACGCCGGGCGGTACTCGCTCGGTAATCAGCTCCACCAAGGTAGCCTCTTCACCCTTGGGCGGGTTTTTTAGCAGCTCAACCAGTTCCGCAACCTGTTCTGGTGAAAGGGGTTTGGGGGGAATGCCTAGGGCAGCACGTTCGGCAACGTGTTTACGGTAAGCTTCGAGCACTGGGAAATCCTCTATTGAATGGGGGTTTACTCGCCATAACAGGATCGCTGCCAAGCGAGGCTATCGATAAGCGTATCGATGGGGCGGGCCTTAGACCGCAAGGTGCGGCCCGGTGGGCGGGCCTTTTTTCGGGCGCGAATTCTACACTATACGCGCCAGCGCTGTTAAGCGGGCTCGTCGACTGCGATTCGCCAGATTTTGCTCCTCTATTCTAGCAACGCCAAAAGTTCTTGCTGTCCGGCGCTGTGGCTGTGTCGCTCGTTCCCGCTTTTGGTAGGCCCAACTGGCATATCTGTGGTATCATCGCCGGCTTTTAATGACCGCATGAAGCTCGCCGACCAAAGCTTTGTCAGTAATGACGTTTTATTTGGCCGAGAGCTTCGTCCGTCCTCCAATTTTCTGCGTAATTGACAATAAGGAATGCCTGGGCTCATGGGCGAAATCGCAAAAGAAATTCTTCCCGTCAATATCGAAGACGAACTTAAACAATCCTATTTAGATTACGCCATGAGCGTTATCGTCGGGCGCGCCTTGCCCGATGTGCGCGACGGTTTGAAGCCGGTGCATCGCCGCGTGTTATTTGCGATGAATGAGCTCGGCAATGATTACAACAAGCCATACAAAAAATCGGCTCGTGTGGTGGGTGACGTTATCGGTAAATACCACCCACACGGCGACTCGGCGGTATACGACACCATAGTCCGTATGGCGCAGCCGTTTTCTCTGCGCTACACCCTGGTCGATGGACAAGGTAACTTCGGTTCGATCGACGGCGACAGCGCTGCGGCCATGCGATATACCGAAATTCGCATGTCGAAAATCGCCCACGAATTCTTGGCCGACCTCGATAAAGAAACCGTCGACTTTGTGCCCAACTACGACGGTCAGGAGCAGATTCCGGATGTTTTACCTACCCGTGTTCCCAACCTGCTGGTCAACGGCTCTTCGGGGATTGCGGTGGGTATGGCCACCAATATTCCGCCGCATAATTTGCGCGAAGTCATCAAGGCGTGCATTGCGCTGATCGACAACCCCGATTTGACCATCGATGATTTGATGGAATATGTCCCCGGCCCGGATTTTCCCACTGCCGGCATCATCAATGGCCGCGCCGGTATAGTTGAAGCTTATCGCACCGGTCGTGGACGTATTTACGTGCGCGCCCGTGCTGAAGTCGTTACTGACGAAAAAACCAATCGCGAAACCATCGTCATTCACGAGATTCCTTACCAGGTCAACAAAGCGCGTTTGATTGAGAAAATCGCCGAGCTGGTAAAAGAGAAAAAGATCGAAGGCATCTCGGAAATCCGCGACGAATCCGATAAAGACGGCTTGCGCGTCGTTATCGAAATCAAGCGCGGTGATATGGGTGAGGTTGTGCTGAACAATCTTTATTCCCAGACGCAAATGGAAACCGTATTTGGCATCAATATGGTGGCTCTGGTCGATGGCCAGCCGCGCCTGTTGAACTTGCTGGAAATGCTCGAGCTGTTTATCCGCCACCGCCGCGAAGTGGTTACGCGTCGCACGGTCTATCTGTTGCGCAAGGCGCGCGAGCGCGGTCATGTGTTGGAAGGTTTGGCCATTGCCATTGCCAACATCGACGAGGTCATTGCGCTGATCAAACAATCCTCTACGCCTGCGGATGCGCGTGAGGCTTTGATTGCGAAAGGCTGGCCAGTGTCGGTGGTCAGCCAATTCCTGGATCGCGCAGGCGCAGGCGCTTGCCGTCCGGATGATCTGGACCCGCAATACGGCTTGCGCGAGGGGCATTACTATTTGTCACCTGTGCAGGCCAAAGCAATTCTCGATTTGCAATTGCATCGTTTGACCGGCATGGAGCACGACAAGCTGCTCGCCGAGTACGAAGAAAAACTCAATCAAATCGCCGAGTACCTGGAAATTCTGGGCAATCCTGTGCGTTTGATGGAAGTTATCCGCGAAGAACTGGAAGCGATCGAGCGCGATTACGGCGACGAGCGCCGTACTGAGGTGCAAACATCCCGCTCAGATCTGACGCACGAAGATTTGATCAACGAAGAAGATCGCGTCGTTACCATTTCTCACCTGGGCTACGCCAAGAGCCAGCCGCTGGATGCCTATCAGGCACAGCGTCGCGGCGGCATGGGTAAAGCCGCAACTGCGGTGAAAGATGAAGACTTTGTCGAACACCTACTTATTGCCAATACGCACGACTATCTTTTGTGCTTCACCAATATGGGCAAGGTGTTTTGGTTAAAGGTCTATCAAATTCCGATCGCCAGCCGCACCTCGCGCGGCCGCCCTATGGTCAACTTGTTGCCGTTGGAGGAAGGTGAGCGCATTACCGCCATTCTGCCGGTCAAAGAATTCGACGAGAATCGTTTTATTTTCATGGCTACTGCGCTGGGTACGGTGAAGAAGACTCCGTTGGAGCAGTTCTCCCGCCCACGTAGTGTTGGCTTGCGCGCAATTGAATTGGATGAAGGTGACGTGCTGGTAGGTACAGCCATCACCGATGGCAGTCGCGACGTGATTCTGTTTGCTTCCAACGGCAAGGCTGCTCGTTTCAGCGAAGCGCAAGTGCGCTCCATGGGACGTATTTCCCGCGGTGTGCGCGGAATTCGCCTGGAAGAAGGGCACAAAGTTATTTCCATGGTGATCCCACAGGAAAACGGCAAAGTACTGACCGTGAGCGAAACCGGCTACGGCAAGCGTACCCAGGTAGAGGATTTCCCGAAGAAAGGACGTGGATCTCAAGGCGTTATCGCGCAGCAAACTACCGAGCGCAACGGCGCTTTGGTTGGCGCGGTGCAAGTTTTTGATGGCGATGAGATTATGTTGATATCCGACCAGGGAACCTTGGTGCGCACGCGTGCGGATGAAGTTTCGCTGTTGAGCCGTAACACTCAAGGCGTGCGACTCATTAAGACTAAGGAAGGGGAGAGAATTGTGGGGCTGCAGCGTATTGAAGAGCAGTCCGACGAGGATGGTGAAGTAATCGCCGAAGAGTAACCATTATTTGATGCTATCGGCAGCCGAGCGCAAGCGAGATCTGTCGATAGCGATTGAGAGATTCCGACGTGAGTCAGACCGACCAACCCGGCGGCGAACAGACCGCCACTGAGAAAGAACTGTTGGCACAGCTGCGCGACAAGATCGACGAGATCGATGCGAAGATCGGCGATTTGATCAGCGCCCGCGCTGTCTGCGCCCAAGAGGTCGCCGAAATTAAAAAGCGTTTCAGCCCGGGTGAAATGCCGATTTTTTATCGTCCCGAGCGCGAGGCGCAGGTGTTGCGGCGGGCGATGGAGCGCAACAAAGGGCCTCTGAACAATGAAGAAATTGCCCGTCTGTTTCGCGAAATCATGTCGGCCTGTCTGGCGTTGGAGAACCCCATCAAGGTTGCTTATTTAGGTCCCGAAGGGACTTTTACCCAACAGGCAGCACTCAAGCATTTTGGCCACTCGGCAATTACTGTTTCCCTGCCGGCCATTGATGATGTGTTCCGTGAAGTCGAAGCGGGCGCCGCTCAATTTGGTGTAGTGCCGGTCGAAAATTCTACTGGTGGAATCGTTGCCCACACGCTGGACAACTTTATGGATTCCAATCTCAAGATCTGCGGTGAAGTGGTACTGCGAATTCACCATCATTTGATGGTCTCTGACGTCACCAAGATCGACAAAATCTCCCGCATTTATTCCCACTCACAATCATTTGCCCAATGTCGCAAATGGTTGGAAGCCCATTATCCAAACGCGGAAAAAGTCCCGGTCAATAGCAATGCCGAGGCGGCAAAACGCATCAAGAGCGAATGGAATTCGGCTGCAATCGCCGGCGATATGGCGGCAAAACTTTACGGCCTCACGATTTTGTCCAGCAACATTGAGGACCGTCCGGACAACGCCACGCGTTTTCTGATTATTGGTGCGCAGGATGCCGCGCCCAGTGGCGACGACAAAACATCACTGGTGGTTTCCATGCGCAACGAGCCGGGAGCGCTGCACAACCTGCTCGAACCCTTTCGGCGGTTTAATATCGACTTAACCCGAGTGGAAACACGCCCGTCACAAACAGGGCCTTGGACTTACGTATTCTTTTTGGATTTTGTCGGGCATCAACAAGATAGCAATGTGAGCGCCGCTTTAGCGGAAGTGGCTAGAAATGCCTCGGATTTGAAGATTTTGGGTTCCTATCCCAAAGGGGTGCTGTAAGCAGCCCTGCCAAATCATCTATTGGAAATGCCTCTGGGCAGGTGAGTGATATAAGAATGGCGGTGAGTCAGTCGATACCCGTGCGGCGGTTGGTAGTCATAGGTTTGGGCCTGATTGGTGGCAGTCTCGCTAAGGCGGCACGTCAGCGCCAAATTTGTGAGCAGGTTATTGGTATCACTCTTAGCGAGGAGGTTGCGGCTCAAGCACTGGCTCTGGGGGTGGTAGACCGCGCAAGTACGTCACTTGCAGAGGTGGCTCCAGAGTTGGGTAAAGGCGATGTAATTTTTATTGCAGTTCCAACCTTGTCGGTAAAAGCCGTTCTACAACGGGTAAAGGAATTGGTTTCGTCCCCGGAAGTCACCATCACAGATGGTGCCAGTGTTAAGGGCAGTGTGTTGCAGGACGTGAAGGACGTTTACGGCATTGTGCCGCCGCAAGTGGTGCTGGGGCATCCGATAGCTGGTTCCGAAAAAAGTGGTGTGACGGCATCCAATGGCGATCTCTACGTCCGTCACAGAGTGATTCTGACCCCGACCGAAGAGACTGCCGAAGAGCATCTCCAGCGTGTCACAACATTATGGGAAGGCGTTGGTGCTGAGGTTCTGCATCTATCGGTTCCCGAACACGACGAAATCCTCGGCGCGACCAGCCATCTTCCTCATGCCATTGCGTTTTCTCTGGTCGATACCCTCGCGCACGACAGCAACAATGAACAAATTTTTCGCTATGCCGCCGGCGGTTTTCGAGACTTCACCCGCATCGCTTCCAGCGATGCCGTTATGTGGCGCGACATAATGCTCGCCAATAGTGAAGCGGTGGTGAAAGCCATCGACCTGTTTACTGCAAACGTCACGCGGTTACGCCAAGCGATACACGACCGCGATGGTGACGCGCTCTTGCAGACATTTCAGCGTGCCAAAGCGGCGCGTGACCATTTCTCCAAAATGCTAGCTTTGCGTGAAGGAATAGCCTTAGAACAAGAATGATGTTTGGCTAGCGCAAGAGTTTTCCTATAATGGCCGCCATTTTGACCTAGGCCAGTTCTTCTCAGGATTCCAAAGATTTATGGCAACACAATATTCCATGACGCACCTCAAGCAACTTGAGGCCGAGAGCATCTATATCATCCGTGAAGTCGCTGCGGAATTCGAAAATCCGGTGATGCTGTACTCCATCGGCAAAGACTCTGCCGTCATGATGCATTTGGCTATGAAAGCCTTCGCTCCGGGCAAACCGCCGTTCCCACTGATGCATATCGACACCACTTGGAAATTTCGTGAAATGATCGAGTTTCGCGATAAACGAGTGAAAGAACTGGGCTGGGACTTGCTAGTGCACATCAATGAAGATGGCCTGAAAATGGGAATCAACCCCTTTATTCATGGCAGTGCCAAGCACACCGATATCATGAAAACCCAAGCGCTCAAACAGGCTTTGGATAAATACGGCTTCGATGCCGCTTTTGGCGGTGCGCGTCGTGACGAAGAAAAATCGCGCGCAAAAGAGCGCGTTTATTCCTTCCGCGATCGCAATCATCGCTGGGATCCGAAAAATCAGCGCCCGGAACTGTGGAACTTGTATAACAGTCGAGTCGACAAAGGCGAAAGCATCCGCGTATTTCCTTTGTCAAACTGGACTGAATTGGACATTTGGCAATATATCCACCTGGAAAATATTCCGATTGTTCCGTTGTATTTCGCCGCTAAGCGACCCGTTGTGAAGCGCGATGGCGTTTTGATTATGGTGGACGATGACCGCATGCCCCTTAAAGAAGGCGAAGTGGTCGAAGAGAAAATGGTTCGATTCCGAACCCTGGGATGTTATCCGTTGACTGGCGCGGTTGAGTCTACTGCGCAGACCTTGCCCGAAATCATTCAGGAAATGTTATTGACGAAAACCTCCGAGCGCCAAGGTCGTGTTATTGATCATGACAGTGCCGGCTCTATGGAAAAGAAAAAACAAGAAGGTTATTTCTGATCTGAAGTTGTTTCTTATCCAATAATGGCATCAAAACTTTGACAGGCGACAACGCCATCTGTAGCAGGTTTAATTTTTAGGAGTCTGTACGTGTCTCACCAGTCGGAATTAATCGCGACCGATATCAATGAATATCTTGCTCAGCATGAGAAAAAAGAACTGCTGCGCTTTTTGACGTGCGGATCGGTGGACGATGGTAAATCCACATTGATCGGGCGCTTGTTGCACGATTCAAAAATGATTTACGAAGATCAGTTGGCGGCGGTGAAATCTGACTCGCTCAAGCATGGCACGACTGGCGAAAAAATTGATTTGGCTCTGCTCGTCGATGGTTTGCAAGCCGAGCGAGAACAGGGCATCACGATTGATGTTGCCTACCGTTATTTTTCCACCGCCAAGCGAAAATTCATCATTGCCGATACTCCCGGACATGAACAATACACTCGCAATATGGCGACCGGCGCTTCGACCTGTGATTTGGCGATTATTTTGATCGATGCCCGCCACGGCGTTATGACACAAACACGCCGTCACTCCTATATCGCTTCACTGTTGGGCATTCGCCATCTCGTAATCGCAATCAATAAAATGGATTTGATGAATTTTGACGAAGCGCGTTTTGAAAGCATTAAAAACGATTATCTCGAGTTTGCAAAAAATCTCGGTCAGCGCGAATTTTTCTTTGTGCCTATTTCGGCGCTGGATGGCGATAACGTCGTCAACGTAAGTGAGCGTACTCCTTGGTACAAAGGTCAGTCGCTTATGCAGATTCTTGAAACGGTGGAGTTGTCCGGAGATAAAAATACAACGGATTTCCGTTTCCCTGTTCAGTTCGTCAATCGACCCAACCTCGATTTTCGCGGTTTCTGCGGTACAGTTGCTTCAGGGTTAGTGCGTCGTGGCGACGAAATCAAAGTGCTGCCATCGGGCAAAACCAGCAAAATCAAAGATATCGTTGTTTACGAAGGCAGCTTGGGAGAAGCGTTTGTCGGCCAGTCTGTCACTCTGACTCTGGAAGATGAAATTGATATCAGTCGCGGCGATATGTTGGTGAAAAAAGACGATGAGGTGCCGCTGACCCAATATCTCCAGGCACATCTTGTTTGGATGAATGATGCCGCTTTGCAACCGGGCAAACAGTATCTATTCAAATTCGCCAGCAAAGTGACTCCAGGCGTCGTTTCAGCTATCGAGTATCGCGTCGATATTAATACTCAGGCACATATCGAAGCGGCCGAAATGCAGCTGAATGATATTGCGGTAGTGCAGGTCGACCTGGAACAAAAAGTTGTGGCCGATGCTTACTCCGTGAATCGTGCAACTGGTGCTTTTATCATGGTCGACCGTTTGACCAATGCGACGGTCGCAGCGGGAATGGTGATAGCGCCATTGCAACAAAAGAAACTTGCCGAAACCGCGCAATATTCCGCCTTTGAGCTGGAGTTGAATGCGCTGATCCGCAAGCATTTCCCACACTGGAATGCGGTGGATCTGCAGAGCCTGCTTAAAGACAAATAGAGTCAATAAAAGCGCACATAATGTGCGCTTTTTCTTACATGTTTTTCCGCTTTTTTCCTTTAGACAAAACATGGGCAGGCCAATATATTTGGCTCGTCGGCTTGGTCTGCTGCGTTCATTCACCTGGCGAGAGGAAGGTTATCTCGTTATATCCGACGAGAGTTTGTAGCAGAGCGACAACTTAATGCATTGGGTCACGGAGTCGACCCTTTCCTCGCCAAACAAAAGAAGGAGCTTTTTATGAAATCATTCTCTCGTTCCCTGAGTCATTTCTTTCTCGCCTTTGTGCTGGCAAGCTTTGCCAGTGTCGCCCCCGCCGTATTTGCGGCCGATCAGTCGTCTTCAGTCCAAAAAGAAGCGGCTGACATCAAGGTCAATATCAATACAGCCAGTGCAGACGCTTTAGCGGAAATCTTGAACGGTGTAGGGCCAGCGAAGGCGGCGGCGATTGTCGCTTATCGTGATGAGCATGGTCCTTTTACGTCGGTTGATGATTTGATCAAGGTAAAAGGGATTGGACCCGCTACCTTGGAGAAGAACCGTCACTTGATCTCTCTTTGATACAGTCTTCCATTTGTCAAAAGCCCGAGGAAACCCCAACTCGGGCTTTTTTATGTCAAAATCTGCGGATCGTTGTGCAGTCCGGAGTTTTTATGGGGTCCCCCAGTCAAACAAATCCTAAACAAATCGTGGTGGCGTTGGATTTCGACTCCATCTCTCCTTGTGAACAATTATTGAATCGATTGGACCCAAGCTTGTGCCGAGTCAAGATCGGCAAGGAGCTTTTCACTTCTGCCGGGCCTAAGGTGGTTGAGCTGGCTCAGGCGCATGGTTTTGACGTATTCCTCGATCTGAAATTTCACGATATTCCCGTCACAGTCGCCAAAGCAGTAAAAGCCGCAGCCAATTTGGGCGTGTGGATGGTGAACGTTCATGCATCGGGCGGAAGGCGAATGCTGGATGCAGCTGTAGAAGCAATAGCGAATGTACAGAACCGGCCAATTCTGATTGGTGTTACGGTTTTGACCAGTATGGAACAGAGTGAACTGGAGCAGATTGGCGTGGCAGGTCCGCTGGATCAGCAGGTCGTGCGGTTAGCGAAATTGGTGCGTGATTCAGGGCTTGATGGTGTTGTTTGTTCTGCTCAGGAAGCGCGCCAGCTCAAGACCAATTTCGGTTCGGATTTTGTGCTTGTTACACCGGGTATCCGATTGCCGGGAGCCGCAGCGGATGACCAGCGCCGCATAGTCACGCCAGCGGACGCAGTTTCTTTGGGGAGCGATTACCTTGTAATAGGTCGCCCAATTACTCAGGCTGCGGACCCTGTCGCTGTTTGTCGGCAAATTGCCGAGTCCCTTTCCGCGTAATGTCTTCTATTTATTACTTCTTTATTGAGTGTTGGTCATGGCAAACCCAAACGAAAACACCGTACCTGTAATCGCAATAGATGGCCCAAGCGGAGCGGGCAAAGGTACTTTGTGTCGATTGGTGTCGCAGAGGACGGGATACCATTTGCTGGATAGCGGTGCGCTGTACCGGCTGACGGCTTTGGCGGCTATGCGAGCAGGCGTTTCGCTGGGTGATGAAAGAGTGGTTGCGGATGTCGCGGCCAATTTGGATATTCGTTTCGACGCAACTCCGGAAGGAACTCGCGTTTTCCTGAGCGGCCAAGATGTCTCCAGTGACATTCGCCGGGAAGAGGTAGGTATGAATGCATCCAAAGTGGCGGCCTATCAACCCGTGCGCGCCGCGCTTCTGGATCGACAAAGAGCCTTCGCCAGAAACCCTGGGTTGGTGGCGGACGGGCGGGATATGGGAACCGTAGTGTTCCCTGATGCCAAGGTCAAAATCTTTCTCACCGCATCAGCGGAAGAGCGGGCGAGACGCCGCGTGTTGCAGCTGGAAAGTGCAGGGCAGCAAGCTCACTTTGATGAGATTCTTGCCGATATTCGCGCGCGTGATGGACGGGATTCCAAACGATCGGCAGCACCTCTGGTCGCGGCCGATGATGCTTTGGTTATCGACAGTACAAACCTTTCTATAGAACAGGTGTTGGATCTCATCTTGCAGCAGCTGAAAAAGCAAAGCTTGGAAGGAAATCGTGATGCTTAAAAAGCTACTAAAGCGCATCGGTTGGGTGCTGTTGGTTATATGGTGCTTGGGCTTGGTGTTGCTGGGTGCGCGCTTTGCTCAAAATAATCCAGGTTTGATAGAGCTGGACCTGATTTTTTGGCAGGTTCCCCCCTTGTCAGTCGGTTTGCTATTCAGCATTTGTCTCTTGCTGGGCGTACTTGTGGGATCTCTGATGTTTCTACCCATGTTTCTCCTCGCTAAAAACCGTGTTCGTCGGTTGCAGGCTGAACTTCACAAAATCCAGCAAAATCAACTTCCTTCCCGCCCATAGAAAGCAGTGGGATGGTTGGGAATGGTTATAAATTGATCTTCTCAAGCCTGATCATCTCCTAACCTGCTTTAGTGCATGCCGATTGCATTGGGTCTGTGTTTCTGGTAAGGTCGCGCCGCCTAAAAGTGTGCACTGCATCAATCAGTCGTGCCTTTGGGTTTCGGTCGTAAAAATAGGCGATGGGCGTGATGCCAGCTTTGTAGCGTCTTGTCGTTTTTGTCAAAAACAACCCCGTGGTCTGGTAACGCGGAATCCCGGCTTTGTATCCGGGTTAATTGTGAAGGTTATTTTAATGAGCGAGAGCTTTGCAGAACTCTTTGAGGAAAGTTTAAGAACCATCGATATGGAACCCGGCACCATCGTGACCGGCGTAGTTATTGATATCGATGATGAATGGGTGACAGTTCACGCAGGACTGAAATCCGAAGGTGTTATCCCTGCGTCCCAATTTTTGGATGAATCCGGCAAATTGACTCTCGCCATCGGTGACGAAGTTCAGGTAGCTCTGGAAACTGTAGAAGACGGTTTCGGTGAGACCCGCCTGTCACGCGAGAAAGCAAAACGAGCTGAGTCCTGGAAGATCCTGGAAGCTGCCAATGCTGCTGACACCGTTGTTAAAGGTGTTATCAATGGCAAAGTTAAAGGTGGCTTCACTGTTGATGTTGCTGGTATCCGAGCGTTCCTGCCCGGTTCTTTGGTTGACGTTCGTCCAGTGCGCGAAACCACTCACCTGGAAGGCAAAGAACTCGAATTCAAAGTTATCAAGCTTGATCAGAAGCGCAACAACGTTGTTGTTTCTCGTCGTGCCGTTATGGAGCAGGCGAACTCTGACGAGCGCGAAGAATTGCTGGCTACCTTGCAAGAAGGTATGGCTGTCAAAGGTATCGTCAAGAACCTCACCGATTACGGTGCGTTCGTTGACCTGGGCGGCGTAGACGGCTTGTTGCACATCACTGACATGGCTTGGAAACGCATCAAGCATCCGAGCGAAATCGTTAGCGTTGGCGATGAAATCGAAGTTAAAGTCCTCAAATTCGACCGCGAGCGCAACCGTGTATCTCTGGGCTTGAAACAGCTCGGCGAAGATCCGTGGCATGAAATTACTCAGCGCTATCCAGAAGGTTCCAAAGTTAAAGCTCGTGTTACTAACCTCACCGACTACGGTTGCTTTGCTGAAATCGAAACCGGCGTTGAAGGTCTGGTTCACGTGTCCGAAATGGATTGGACCAACAAGAACATCCACCCATCCAAAGTCGTGCAGTTGGGCGACGAGATCGAGGTGATGATTCTGGATATCGACGAAGAGCGTCGTCGTATTTCTCTTGGTATCAAGCAGTGCCAAGAAAACCCATGGGATGCCTTCTCTCGTCAATACGCTAAAGGCGACCGTATCAGCGGTAAGATCAAGTCCATCACTGACTTCGGTATCTTCATCGGTCTGGAAGGTGGCATCGACGGCCTTGTGCACCTGTCCGACATTTCTTGGAACGAGCCAGGCGAAGAAGCTGTACGCAAGTTCAAGAAAGGTGAAGAGATCGAAACCGTTGTTCTGGCTATCGACCCAGAGCGTGAGCGTATCTCCCTCGGCATCAAGCAACTGGATGAAGATCCATTCTCCGTTTACGTTGCTCAGCACGACAAAGGCAGCATCGTTAAAGGTGTCGTAAAAGAAGTTGACGCTAAGGGTGCAGTCATCACTCTGGCGAACGACGTCGAAGGTACTTTGAAAGCGTCTGACCTCAGCCGTGACAAAGTAGAAGATGCGCGCAATGTGCTGAAAGAAGGCGAAGAAGTAGAAGCTAAAATCACGAACGTTGATCGCAAGAACCGCACGATCATACTGTCCGTAAAAGCTAAAGACGCCGACGACGAAAAGACCGCCATGAAAGAATTGAGCGCCAAAGCAGATCAAGTGGCGCCAGCTACCATTGGCGATCTGATCAAAGCTCAAATCGAAAAGCAAAGTTAATCATTTGTTATAAACAAACGGCCCCTTATGGGGCCGTTTTTGTTTGTGCGTCCAAAATTCCTGCGTTTAAATTGGTTTTGCTACCATTAAAAAGATTTTTGTTGTATAACAAAGACTTGCGGTTTGGCCGAGCATCTCAGTTGCTTGTCTCTGTAGCGCTATGTTGGGCGACCTTTCCATTGGACGAATCCCCGGAGCGAGTATTTCTATGACGAAGTCGGAATTAATCGAGCGTATCGCTGAGCGTCAGGATCAACTATCCCCCAAAGACATAGAACTGGCAGTTAAATTAATCCTGGAATATATGTCCCAGAGTTTGGCCAGCGGATCGCGCATTGAAATCCGTGGCTTTGGCAGTTTTTCCATCCACTATCGAGCTCCCCGGGTTGGCCGCAATCCAAAAACAGGAGAGTCTGTGCAGCTGGAAGGAAAATATGTTCCTCACTTTAAACCCGGAAAAGAGTTGAGGGATAGAGTTAACGAGACCCTTCGTTAATACAAAATCATCACAATTTTCTTCTAACTTTCGTTTGAGACTTCGTTATAATCCACAACTTTTGGATCACCCACTAAAGTAGGTGATCGATTGCCGCTTGCTATCGTCCTGACGTTAACGGCCCGATCAGCCAGTGATTAAACGCAAGGTTCATATGCCAACAGTCATACCGGTCATTCTTTCTGGTGGTAGCGGTAGCCGCCTCTGGCCAAAATCCCGTCATCATTATCCCAAGCAACTTCACCGCCTCTACGGTAATCACACCATGCTGCAGGAAACCCTGAAGCGGGTAGAGTGGCTTGGTGAACGTCAATTTGTCATCTGCAACAACGACCAGCGCTTTATGGTTGCGGACCAAGTACAAGAAATCGGCATTGACGCAGAAATTATTCTTGAGCCGGTGGCGCGTAACACAGCGCCTGCTATAGTCATTGGTGCGTTAAAAAGCTTGGAAATCTCGCCAGATGCAGTGATTGCGGTATTTCCCGCCGATCACCTTGTTAAGGATTTGGATAAATTCAAAGAGTGTTTGACACGGGCGATCGAAATAGCCAGTAAAGAGAAGTTGGTCACATTTGGTGTTGTGCCAACAAGACCGGAAACTGGATACGGCTATATCAGAGCAGAGCAAGAAAACCAGGAAGGCTTACTGCGCATTGCCGCATTTGTTGAAAAGCCAAATCTGGAAACAGCGGAAAGTTATTTACGCAGTGGGGATTATTACTGGAACAGTGGGATGTTCATTTTTTCAGCAAGTCGTTTAATTGAGGAAGTGGAGCGTCTTCAGCCTGCAATCCTTCAACATTGTCGCGATGCGCTGAACAAAGGCGTCAAGGATTTGGATTTTCTCCGGCTTGATAAGACCGAGTTCGAAAAATGCCCAAATGTATCGATCGATTATGCTGTCATGGAGAAAACCCAGGATGGATACATGGTGCCGTTTTCTGCTCAGTGGAGTGACGTGGGAAGTTGGCAAGCGCTTTGGGAAGTTGGCGATAAAGATTCCGCAGACAATGTTTTTTACGGCGATGTCATTTCCGAGAACAGCCAAGGTTGTTATGTCAGCTGTGATGGCAGGCTTGTTGCGCTAGTTGGCGTTAAAGACCTAGTCGTCGTAGAAACTGCTGATAGCGTATTGGTGGCTCATAAGGATAGTTCGCAGGATGTAAAAAAAATCGTCGATGCATTAAAAGACGATTGCCGCAGTGAATATCTCGCTCATAGAGAAGTGCATCGTCCCTGGGGGAGTTACGATCTTGTTGATACTGGAAACCGTTATCAGGTTAAGCGAATCACAGTAAAACCGGGTGCGTCATTATCGTTGCAGATGCATCACCATCGTGCGGAACATTGGGTTGTGGTGTCAGGAACGGCGCAAATTCAAAAAGGGGAGCATAAGCAGATTCTTACTGAAAATCAGTCTGCTTTTATACCTTTAGGGGAAAAACACCGACTTTCAAATCCCGGTCTTGTGCCGCTGCATTTAATAGAAGTTGCCAGCGGGGCATACCTTGCCGAGGATGACATAGTCCGCTTTGAGGATGGTTATGGAAGAGCCTAGCTTATTTTTCTAGGCTTTTATCGGTATGAATGTTGTTTGGCGCACTATTGCGCAAACTTCAAAATGCCAAAATTTGTTACATAAACAAACATTCGATATTAACGTCAGTATAATTTGCGTAAATCATTGGGGGCTTTCAGCTTGGGAGCAAATGCATGGAAATAGGACTTGCAGTTTTGCTTGTGGCTTTTTTGATCACCTTCGGTATGGTTAAGGTGCTACAGCCTCTAGCGTACTTGATCGATTTAGTTGATAAACCTGGAGGACGCAAACAACATGATGGCGTCATTCCTTTAATTGGTGGCATCGCTGTCTTTATTGGTATTTTTTTAACTGCCTATCTGTTTCTCGATCAGCCAACCTTCATACGCTTGTTTATGGTGGGAGGTGGCTTTATGGTGTTCCTCGGTGCGGTGGATGACCGCTACGATCTAAGTCCTCGCCTGCGTCTAGTTGGTCAAATTCTTGTTGCTTCTATATTTGTATACGGGCTCGATATATACCTCGCCAATTTTGGCAATTTGGTTGGATTGGGAAATATAGAAGTCGGCTGGGCTGGATATTTCCTCGCCATTCTATCTCTGGTTGGTGTCGTTAATGCTTTTAATATGCTGGATGGTATTGACGGATTGATTGGCTCCTTTGGGCTTATCTCCTTTATGGGGCTTGCGTACTTATTTGGCGGCGCTGGGCAAACTAATCTTGCTCTTTTATCGATGCTGTTTATCGGTGCCGTCTCGGCCTTTCTGATTTTTAATATTTGGGGTACCCCAAGCCGTCAGAAGCGTATCAATAAAATCTTTATGGGTGATGCCGGGAGTATGTTCCTGGGCTTGGCCATCGGTGTTTTGTTGATCTATGGCTCCCAATCTCCCGTCGCTGCGTTTGACCCAATCATCGCCATCTGGTTTGTATTGTTGCCTATGACGGATATGTTTACCCTGATGTATCGCCGTATTCGTCGAGGTAAATCTCCGGTTGCTCCTGATAGAACGCATATTCACCACATATTGATGAGAGCAGGGTTTAAGCCGTGGCAGGCTCTTTATATCCTTGTGCTGGTGCAAACTGTGCTGGTGTTGTTTGGTATAACTGCTAGCGTATACGAATTGCCTGAATATGTAACCTTTGGCACCGCGCTTGGTTTTGTCGGGATGTATCAGGTCCTAATGAAGCGATCATGGCGATTTATTCGATGGAATAAGCGCCGGTTTGTCGCAGCATAAAATTTGCGGTGAAAGCCCTGGAACGGGCTTTTTTTTAACCAGGGTGTTCATCTGTTGAACGCCGTGAGAAGTGACTTAATATCCTTAATATCTATGTCGAACCATTCAATAGATGACGAAACTCGTTATCGCTTATTAAAAAAAATTGAAGCAAATCCAGCTGTAAGTCAGCGGGAGCTAGCCGCAGATTTGGGAATGAGTTTGGGTAAGATCAATTACTGTCTAAAAGCACTGATTGACGTGGGCTGGGTTAAGGTAGGCAACTTTGCTCGATCTAAAAATAAAGCTGGCTATACCTATGTGTTGACTCCAACCGGGTTAAAACAGAAAGCTGTGTTAACGATTAATTTTTTAGAGCGGAAGCAAAGACAGTTTGATTTGCTCAAACAAGAGATTGAGCAAATCAAAAGAGAAGTGGAGGGAAAATGATTCGATTACAGATGGTTGTTGAATCGTGTTCAGGCAAAGAAGGTGAAGAGTTGGCTTATGAGTGATTTGGATGCAAGACTTGAAAGAATTGAGCAGAAGTTACAAGTAATTTCGATCAATCAATCACCGTTATTTGGTAGCCAGCTTTCGTTGCATGGTGATGAAATAGATCTCCGCCAGTTGTTCTCAATTTTATGGCAAGCCAAATGGTTGATTGTAGGTATTACTGTCGTATTTGCAGCCATAGGGGTGATCTACAGTCTCAGCTTGCCGAACATGTACAAGAGCGAGGGGGTTTATGCTCCGGCTCAGAAACAAAATGGTGGTGCGATAAATGGACAATTAGGTGGCTTGGCTAGCCTTGCTGGCATGAACTTGGGTGGTGGTGAGAATGATGATATTTATCATGCTATGGCATTAATTACCAGTTGGCCATTTTTGGAGAGTGTAATTAATAAATATGACCTAAAGCCTTTAATTGTCGGAGTAAAGGCCTGGGACCCTAATACAGGTGATTTGATATGGGACCAAAAAGTGTTCGATCCGGTGAATAAAAGATGGTTGCGCGAACCACCTAAGGGTAAAGAGTCTGAACCGAGTAGTTATGAGGTTTATCAGATTTTTAATCAGATGATTGCGGTTGATCGTGACTCGAAGAATGGGCTTGTGAAAGTATCAGTTGAGTATTTTTCGCCAACGATTGCTAAAAATTGGGTTGAGATTTTGGTGTATGAAATTAACACACATTTTAGGGAGCGTGATAAAAATGAGGCGCAAAAAAATATTGAATATCTCCAGGCTAAAGTGGAAGAAACCAGTATTTCAGAGATGCATTCTGTTATCTATGGAATGATTGAATCTCAATTGAAGACGCTAATGTTGGCTGAAGTTGGCGATGAATATCTTTTAAAAAGTGTTGTTGTGGCGAAAGCCGCAGAATTAAAAAGTAAACCCAAGCGCATTGTGCTGGTGTTGTTAGCTGCGATGGCCGGTGGTTTTCTATCGGTGCTCTTCGTTTTTGTACGTTTTTTTGTGAAGAAAAACAATTGTGAGTGAATTGATTCGGTTGTCTCATCAAGGATTGCTGCATCTTGATGTTGAGTACGGTAACGCCAGTTATTTTTATTCTGGTGTAAAGCGTAAAGGCGCGCAGCATTTGGGTGGGGCTTTTAGGGTAAGAGAATATTTGCAGTGGAAAGGCGATCTCGCTAGAACAGATGTTTTGATAAGCGATGATGTTTCTGTAAGAGAGAGTTGTCTGGAAAGGAATTTAACTTTCGCTATCCAGGGTAAATCGGAGGTGTTTGATTTTGTAAGTCGGTTTGTTGTTTATAGTTTTAATGATCGAGCGGGATATATAGACGGTAAGGCTTTCCGACATAATAGCAAAAATATTTATCGCCAATTCGCCGTGAAAAGTGAAGTGTCTGTTCCCGTTGGAAAAGGTGCTTATTTAAAGTTTGCATCGCTTGGGGTCCAGGTTCCTGATGGTTTTGAGGAGGTGTTTTATATTCGAGACGAATCTAAAGATTCATTAGGTTATCGCTGGATTGTTCATCATCGTTTAATAGTGAATCCCAAAAAAGTGAGATTGGTACTCCGCTCGTGCAATCCTCGCTTTGAGGGTGTCATACCATTTGAGCGATTTTTGCCGAATATTCTAAAGCGGCCGCTTTTTCGTGTGCGTGAGGCACGCTTTCCTAATTTTCCCATTATGGTGGTCGGCGAAGCAATGCTTAGCCAGGGGCAGGCCGCATCTCTGCGGACACAGGTGAGTTATGGCCAGTAGACTAACTGACGCTGGTGCGAAGTTATTGACCCATCTCAACGAAAAGCTGACGGAAAACGGATATCCTGATGAACCTAGCTGGGGCTATGCATTTACACTGTTAGCAGCCCTAGAGTATGAACCTCAAATAAGTGAAAAAAGCCTTGCTCAGAAGGCTCTGTCCCAACTGATTAAGCAAAATAAAACTGACAGAAATTATTCGTGGGAATTCGTTGTATATGCTTGGCAGCGAGCGATGAAGTTATGTGGGGCTATTGAGCCAGGAATCATATGTTATGGAGAGAAAGGTACAAGGATGGTTAACTGGACTCTTTTGCGCCAGTTAAACCGATTGAATTCTAATCAAAAAAAGATTCGAGCGAAGCTTATTGTTTGGGCAATAAGGAAATTCTATACATTGAATGATGGCCAGATTTTGGATGAATTTAAAACCAGATCATTGCAATACCATGCGTTTTGTCTTTTTGTCATTGTTGAATTATATAAATTGCTGCAAGCAGGCTATTTAAAGCGTTGGTTGATTAATGGGGTTAAGTTTTCATTGCAAAATACATTGGAAGATGGGGTGGCCCTTTATATTGGCAGGGGGCAAGAGCAAATATTTGGCTATGGTGCTTTGATATTTGCGTGTGAATTTGTTTTGGCAAAGTGGCCTGATGAATTTAATGAAAATCACTCATTGGTGCTGGAAAAAATTATCAAACATTTGTTGTCTTTTCAGAGGGCTAATGGTTCTTTTCCGTTGGTGTTAAATGCGGATCAACCAGAGCCTGAGGGAGTCAATTTTAAAGAGCACAGACCTCATGGTTGGTATGGTTATAACACTCTTTATGATTACCAACCTTTTTTGGCCTACTGCTTGATACGGGCGGATAAGTTTAAAAAGGGTGATTCTCTATGAAGGATGTTGTGGTAAAAAAGTTGGCTAATGGAGCACAAGTAATGTGGAGTTTGCCGACTGGTGGTTTTGGTCATGCCGCTGATGAACAGCCATTGCCCTATATTCGGTACAAAGGAAAATCCCTGACTCCGCGTTATGGAGGGGATGAATCAATTATGCAAGCAGGATATGAGTCTATACCGCTGCCTAGTTTTCGCTTGGTAGATGGTTGGCCTCTGTCTCAAAAAATATTCAACTTGTTTAGACGAAGGATCAATATCTATTGGCGAAATTTATTTGCTACGCTATGTCGCCCAGATAATAAATTTTTGTTTTCAGAGCAATTGAATTATAAAGCGATAGAGGAAGGGTTTTACGGATTTTCACCGTTGGTAAGTCATATTCGTCAATTTGAGTTCGCAAAAAATCAAATAAGTATTATCGATATAATCGAATTTAAAGTATCGATGCGGATTGATGAATTTGTTGTGTCAAACAGTTTTGTTGAAGATGAGTTTTTGGTTTTTAGACAGAGAGCTGAGCTAAATTCGGTTGCGAGGAGATTGAGTTCCTCAACGGGAAGCTATCAAGTTTGCGATGTGTATGCTAATGCTCTAACTGTGAGAAAGGGTTTTCAGGTGCGAACTAAGCAAGTTTATGAGGTTTTGAGTGGGCTTGCGTAGAGCATTTGGTTGGAGCGTTATTGAATCCGTAGGTTCAAGAGTTTTTGATCTTGTTGCCTTATGGCTCGTAATGAATGCTTTGCCTGATTCCGAAATAGCAATTTTCGGTTTGGCAACAGCAGCAATATTCCTTTTTAACTTGTTTTTTATTGCGCCAGAAACTGCTTTGATGAGGTTTCAAAAAGAATGGAAAAAGGAAGGGTGTTTGCCTTTGTATCTGGGGGCATTTGTCGGATTTAATTGCATAAAACTATTGGTCCATATGTTTGGGCTAATTATTGCTGTGGTATATGTGGGTTTTAATGGAGTTTTTTACGCAATTGTTTTTTCATTGGCAACACAGCTAATCCAATTGGCTGAAATTTCCCGGATATATCATCGCATGGAGCTGCAGCAGAATTTTGTTGCTAAATATGAGTTGATTTTGAAGTTTGCATGGATGATGGTTTGTGGCTCTGTATTCTATTTTAAATCAGCGGCATGGTACTTTGGTATTTTTGCTGTGTGGGCATTGTTATCAGCTATCTTTTGGATTTCCGTTCTGTATCGGGGAATGCGCTTTGATATTCCGTTCAACGGAATGGCAAAAGTTCTGGTTGAAACCGTAAAAGGTTTTTCGCTTTGGAGTCACATGGCGGGGGTGATAACGGTGTTTTTGTATAACGCGAACGTGCTGTTTTTGCAATGGTTTGGAAAAGTTGAAGTAGAGGATGTTGCATTGATGACTGTTGTCAATAAAACAGCAAATCTTTTTTTTGTGATCCCTATGTTTATTCAGGGGTTTGTGCCTGTTGTGCTAGCGAATTCGAATAATCAAGGTAGGAATATGCGCATAGTGCTCTTGGGTAATGGCGCAATAAGCTTTATTCAATTCGCCGCATTTTTATTGGCGGGCACTTTATTTGGAAGGTTATTTGGTGTTGAAAATAACATGGTGGAAGAATACTACCGCTTGGGTATTTGGGTCTGTTTAGGGATTTTTATTCTCAATATTGGTCGTCCCATAAGCACTTTTTTGATGATGAAAGCCCCTCCTTGGCGAGTGTTCGCATTTGTATTTTTGCCTGTGGCGTTATTGGCTGTGCTTGTATTTGGTTATGCATCTTTTCAGTTTCAGACCGTTGGCGTGGCTGTGGCGTGCTGTGTGATTTACTGTGCTCTCACCTTGGTATTGTTTGTCAATTTTATACTTTTTCGTACCAATAAAAATCGATGAAAATATCTGTTGTTATTCCAACCTATAAACGTCCAGATCGATTGCGGCGATTGCTGATTTCTATTGTTAGGCAAACGCGATTACCGGATGAAGTAATTGTTGTTGATGATTGTTCTGAAATGCATGAAATTTATTGCGAGGTAATTTCTGAATTTGCCCCTTTACTGCCAAATTTACATTATACCGCATTAGAACAAAACTCAGGTGCGCCCGTTGCGCGCAATCGCGGGATCAGCTTGAGTTCGGGAGACTGGATTGCCTTGGTAGATGATGATGATGAATGGCTGCCTCAAAAACTGGAAAAGCAAATTCAGTTGATTGAAAGTCGGGGTAATTCGCAATTGGGATTTGTATACACTTGGGCTAAGGCACAAGGGCAAAATGGTCAAGAAAGTTATGATGCCTGCAAAAGTATATCGGGGGATGCACGCAAAGCTTTGCTCAGCACTAATTTTATTCTGTCGCCCTCAGTGCTGATCAAAAAAGAGGCTCTTGTTGCAGTAAAAGGTTTTGATGAAAGGCTGCCGAGCTGCCAAGACTGGGATACATGGATTAGGGTAGCTTTGGCAGGTTACCACTTTGCTACGGTGGAGGAACAATTGGTGATTTATCATCGTCATGGAGGAGAGTCTATTGGTTTGTCACCGCGAGCGAAGTTGGGATATCGTTTATTGTTGGAAAAGCATTGGCGCAAGATCTTGCGTCATACCTCACCGCTTAATTGGCTTAAAAAGCTGGTGTTATATTGCAAAGTGAGACTTGTAACGCATGGCCAAGCTTGATATTGCTTTAGTGACCAACATGACGACTCCCTATAGAGCTCCTTTCTACGAGGCTCTCACTGCTCTTGACGAGGTCAACAGTCTGCGGGTTTATACATGTGTTGATCGTGAGTGCGATCGGCAGTGGGATGTGAAGCCGGCGCGCGGTTATGACATAAAGAAGCTTTGGGGATTTACTATAAACCTTGCGAGAGGTGATGACGCAAACCGAATTCTTCATTTTCGCTTTGGTATTTTTTGGCAATTATTTCGCAATAGGCCGTCTGTGGTCGTGATTGGTGATGCGTCTTGGACCTCCTTTTTAACGGTTGCGGCCTGTTTGCTCTTACGTATTCCATATATTGTTTGGAATGAAATCACCACCAGCTCTAAGATTAGCTATGGGTTGGTTCACCGGTTGCGCTTATGGATGTATCGGAATGCTGCGCATCTTGTAGCCGCTTGTACTTTGGCGAAGAACTACTTAGTGGAAAATGGCGTATCTCAGGCGCGTATCACTATAATCAACAATGCGGTAGATAATGACTATTTTCTGACACAAAAGCAAAAAAAGGAAAGTTTGCGAGCGCAGTTTCGTGCGCAACTAGGCGTGAGAGAGGATGCTTACTGTTATATCTACGTTGGTCAGCTGGTCTCACGCAAGAGAGTAGTAGAGACGGTTGAGTATGTAGCAGAACAGGCTAAGCATAGACCCTGTCATTTATTAGTGGTTGGCTCGGGACCTTTAGAAAATGAGATGCGTTTAAAAGCTAATGAACTGAGCTTTTCTGCGATTACTTTTTGCGGCTATGCAAACCAAGAGTGTTTGTGTGAGTTGTATATTGCAAGTGATTGCTTGGTTTTGTTGTCCGAAGACGAGCCTTGGGGAATGGTGGTCAATGAGGCTTTATTGTTTGATAAGCCTTTTGTAGCAAGTGAAAGTGTTGGCGCAGCTGTTGATTTGCTAGGCGTTAATAAAAATTCAATTTTGTTAAGCAAAAAAAAGATCGAAAGGGCTGAAGAAGATGGGCTTGCCACTCCTCAGACTATGGCCATGCGGTTTTCAGGCGTTATAAGACATAATGTGTAATTATATAAAGATTTATGTTGTCTCTCTGACTTTCTTTCTGGGTGGTATATTTTTTTGTGTTGTGCCAGAGATGTCAAAGTGGTTGGTTTTCATTCCTGTCCTCGTTGTGCTTGCATTCGCATTCCTTTTTCAGAGAGATTTTTTTAGTCTTCAGCCCTACTTGCTTTTAGTTGTTCCCTATTTGGCATTGAACTTCGGTTTTTTATGGAGTGTTGGAGCGGATATTTCCAAGCTTGCCATATTAGTATGTTTAGGAATGCTGGTGTTTTCTTTTTCATATTTTTTTGTTAGACGCTGTGTCGACTCTGGTTTTTTTATTTTTTCAGTAAATCAACCCTATTGCATGAGGGTGCTTATATTTGTTAGCTCGGCCTTGTTGTTATTAAAGTTCTGGCTGAACAGTGGAGTGGTTGGGCCCTTGGCGGTGGCTTTTAATTTAGTTGTTCGGCCTTCTTTGGAGTTTCTTATGGCAGGAGCAGTATTTGCTCTATTGAGTACAGCGGGCGTAGGTCTAGCATTGGTGCTAATTTCTATAGTTGTAGGCTACTTGGCGCTGTTTGCTCTTTTGTCTAATGATGTGAGCCGCATGTCATTTTTTCAATATTTCTTGATGGTGGGAATTGTTATTTTTTATCGGCTCAGAGGGTTTAAATGTTTCAAAATCGACTTACTTACATTACTTCTATTGATACTGTGTTCCATTTTTTTGAGTGTTATGGTTGTTTTGGCAGGGATTACATCAGGTGGAGACAGTTTTCTATATTTGAATGCACTTCAGGCTATAGAGGAGGTTGATCGTCAGGGAAAATTTCATCCATTGATGCCCTTACACAATGGGTTCGCAATTTTAATTCCCGACTTTTTCTGGTTAAGTGAAAAGCCCAAAGGGTATACAACAAATGGTTGGTTTTTGCAGCACGTGTTGAACTTGGACCCAAGCGAGCATCCTTGGGGGGTGGGTATAACGAGTTTTGGAGCAGGATATCTCTACGGAGGTTATTGGGGGGTAATTGTATTGTTTTTCTTTTATGGCATTACTGCTGCTCTGTTCAGGGGGGTTGCGAGAAATCCCTTCATGTTAGGAGTTCTGGTTATTTTTAATATTAAATTGTTATTTTGTATTTTTCGGATGGACGAATCAATGTTGATGGGTGCAATATTGCCCTCATTTTTATTTCTTTTTTTGATTTATCGTATGGTGCGCTTCAGGGTGATTCGTATTGAAGGTTATAGTTCGGTGCCTTTGGAGGGGAGATATGCTGGAAAAACGTGATCAGAGTTTTGATTGTTTAAAAGGAATTCTGATAACGCTTGTTGTTTATGGGCATATCTCATATGTTGGTACGCTGGATGTTGTTTTGAGAGTGATCTCAGATGCTATCTATTTGTTCCATATGCCAATTTTTTTTATTTTATCAGGGGTCTTTTTTAAGCCTGTTCTTGATAGGAATAGGTTGCGGAATTTTTTTTATCGTTTAGTTTTTCCCTATTTGGTGTTTTATAGCTGTTATCTGATTATTTTGTGGCTCGCAGGTTGTTATGGCTCGATTGAAATGTCAAATAGTTTTGATGGGGAGTGGATGTCGGCTCTATTTGTTAGTCCGATAGCAAGTTTTTGGTATTTACATTCACTAATTTTTTTTGGGGTGTTGATGAGTTTTCTTATTCACTTTGTGAGTAAGGTATCGCGGCCAGAATATTGGAGGTCAACCTTTTATTTTTTTGCAGTTCTTCTAATAACATGGGGTCTTGCTAATTTGGGGTTTCGTCTGTATTTGTGGGCGAGCTTTTATTTGTTGGTGGGTTTTTTATGTTCTAAATATATACTCGGATTTGAAAGGAGCTGGGGGGCGACGTCTGTCGGATTTTGTCTGGTTTGCCTGCTCCCATTCTATATGCCAAGTCAAACTAATGTTGAAGTTTTTAGAAGTTGGCAGTTTTTATTCGTTGCCAGTCTTATGGTCAGTTTTTTGGGGGCTCGCAAATGGTTTACTTCTTCTTTTCTAGCCTTTGTTGGTCGAAATTCACTCTTGGTATTACTCTTTCACGTCTATTTTTTAAATGTGATGAAACCTGCCAAATCATTGTTTCTGGCTTTGGATGCTAGTGGTGTTTTGTATGTTGCGGTAGCTACTGCGCTTGGTGTTTATGGCAGTATTTGGGTCGGTTACGTGTTGGATAAAACGAGAGTTTTCTCAATTCTTTTTAAGAGTAAGGCGGTTCAATGAATGTCCTAGTTGTTGATCTTGGTGCAGTTTGGGGTGGTCAAGAGATTTATTCTCTTAATCTTATGAATGCATTGAGAAAGCAGGGGCATTATGTGGTGAGCTTGTCGAGCAACCAAAAACATCAATCATGCTCTGATAAATATTATTCAGCTGATATTGCTTATTCAGCATTTGTTGGTATAAGCAAAGTTGTTAAACGGCTTGTGATTGAGCATAGTATTGATGTGGTACATATGAATGGGAATAGGGCTATGTATTTGGCTGCGTTCTTGAAGTTGCCGGTAAGATTGGTTGCTACCAAGCATCTTCCTTTTTTTGTAAACGGTTCCAAACCATTAAAACATCAAATTGCTCGTTGGTTATCAGGCAGCTTGTTTAGAGTTTTTGATCATATCATTTGTGTGTCACAAGCAACTTTTAATGATCTGCCAAACGTCTGTAAGGCGAAAGCGAGCGTTATCGCAAATGGAGTTCCGGATAGAAGGATTATAAAAGACAATCCTATTAAAGGAGAAGAGCTGAAACTGTCTTATGTGGCCCGTTTGGTTGAGCACAAAGGTATACTACCGTTAATGAAAGGAGTGATTGCTGCGCAAAAAATGGGCGTCAACTGCAGTTTGCTGATTGCCGGAGATGGGCCTCTGAGGCCTGAGGTTGAGCGCATGGTGGCAGTGCTCCCTAAATCCTTCCGCTATTATGGTTTTTTAGATGACCCTGCCGCCATCTATAATCAAGCTGATGTATGTTGTTTACCCTCTCTAAATGAAGGGATGCCTCTGAATATTTTAGAGGCATTTTCCTGTGGTTTGCCCGTTCTTGCTGTAAATATTCCTGGAGTGAATGAGGTGGTCAATGATAATAATGGGTGGTTACTCAATGACAATTCGTCAGCCAGTATAGCCCACTGTCTCATGTCTATTGCTGAGCAAAAGGAAATTGTTGCTGTTAAATCTATTGCGGCTAGGAAATGCTATGAAGATAAATACTCTATCGAAATGATGGTTGAAAAGACATTAGCTATATATGGCGATTGATAAGGTGACTTGTTTAGTTGATGGTCGTTGGATGTTTGGCCGCGTACGAGGGATGGGGCGGTTTGCAAGACAAATGATCATGCCTATTGAATCCCAGTGTCTATTGGCAACATCTTCTGCTGCTGAGACACCAGCTTCAGGCCAAGTGATAAAAAGAGGGGCTTCTTTTTTTCCGTTATGGGAACAGAAAACTTTCCCTCTAATAGCTGAGTCCGAAAATATCAGGTGGTTGTTGTGCCCTTATAATACAGCACCATTATGCTTGAAAAATGTGCGGTTGATATTAGTGGTGCATGATCTGATATTTATGGAGTCATGGCGATATCTTCCCCCGTCAATTTCTTTGTATCAAAATTTAGGTCGTATTTACCGACGTTTTATCGTGCCTCATGCCATAAAAAAAGCAGACTTTTTAGTTACGGTTTCAGAATATACAAAAAATCTGATAGTAGAGCATTATGGTGTTGAGCCGGATCGTGTGACTGTTATTCCTAACGCCTTAGATGCATCTTGGTTTTCTTTAAATGCGCCAAAGATAGCTCAGCGTGAGCGCTACATATTAACAGTAGCTGGTGAGGCTCCTAGTAAAAATGTTCGACGTTTACTCCACGCCTTTTCTCTTTATGCACATAAGGTGAGTTCTCCTTGCGAGCTTAAGATAGTCGGGATTTCTCAGGCTAAACATGCCGTATTTCGAAAATTATGTGAAAAATTAAAGGTTGAACATTTAGTTCATTTTATTGGATATGTAAATGACGAAGAGCTAAAAGGACTTTATTTGCGCGCGCGCGCATTTGTTTTTCCTTCGTTGTATGAAGGTTTTGGTATTCCGTTACTTGAAGCCATGGCGACCGGATGTCCAATTGCATGTAGTAATACGACTTCTTTACCTGAAGTGGTTGGTCATTCCGCTTTGTTGTTTGATCCGCGCAAGGTAGCAGACATGGCGGAGACGATTCAGCTTATATTGGATGACGATATTTTAGCTGGTAGCTTGGCGGAAAATGGATATGAGCGGGTTAGAAAATTTGATTTAGAACATGTTATGCAAGGTTTTGAAAATTTTTGGCGAAAGTTGGGGTTTGAATTAGATGGACGTTAGCGCGTAATATGGCTAGAAAAAAGATATTGGTGTTGGCACCTCGTTACCCTTATCCTGTAATAGGCGGTGATCGCCTGCGTATTTATGAAGTTTGTAAAGAGCTTGCATCGGATTACGACCTTACCTTATTAAGCCTTTGCGAATCGCGAGAAGAGTTGAGCATGCCGGAGCCTAAGGATGATGTTTTTCGGCGGATAGAGAGAATCCTTTTGCCAAAATGGCATTCTTATTTAAATTGCATGTGGGCTTTGCCGATGCAAAAACCTTTGCAGGTGGCTTATTACCAATCCAAATCTTTTAGAAAGAAATTTCATGAGCTTGTCGTTCAGCATGACGCTGTTTTTTGCCATCTGATACGAGTCGCGGATTATGCCCTGGATTGCAGTAAGCCAGTCATTGTGGAGTTTACGGACGCCATTTCGCTTAACTATTCCAGAGTGAAAAGCCTTGCAAAGAATGGAGGTCTAAAGAACCGTATTTACGCTTTTGAGCAGTCAAGACTGGAGCACTATGAAAAATATGTAGGACAACGATCCTCTCTTAATGTGTTCGTTTCTAATGTCGATGCGAATTTTCTTTTTTCCGAAGATGAGCTGGCAAAGGAAAAAACCATTGTTTGTTCCAATGGGGTGGACGTGGACTTCTATCTTTTTTCTCCGGCCAGGAACTCTCGGGAAATCGCTTTTATAGGCAATATGCAATCAGTCCAGAATATGGATGCAGCTTTGTGGTTTGCCAAGCATGTTATGCCGCTTTTAGCGGAAGACGGTTTCAAGTTTAAAGTTGTTGGCCGAATTTCAGATACAAATGCAGCACGGCTTCTTCGTTATAAGGGGGTTGTTGTAACTGGTGGTGTTGATAGTGTGGCCGACGCTGTTGCGGATTCGTTCATAGGTGTCTGCCCGATGCGGATTGGCGCTGGGGTACAAAACAAGATTCTCGAGTACATGGCACTTGGTCTACCCTGCATCACTTCTTCTATGGGATATGAGGGGCTTGAAGCTATCCCAGGGTCCGATTTATATGTCATTGATGAACCTGAAGAGATGGCAAAAAAGATAGTTTGGCTTTCTCAGCACTCGGAGGAGCGTAATCGCATTGCCCATAATGCGCGAGCCTATGTGGAAAAAAATCATTCGTGGTCGGCAAGACTTAAGCCCCTGATGAATAAAATGAATTACTTGCTTGGTTCATAATTGAAAGAAGGCGCACGTGCAAGCGCCTTTGATTCGCAAATTTGGCTGCACAGACGGATATATTTCATCCCGCCTCCACCACACCCCTATCCTCCACAACCGCCACCCCATGCCCCCGCGGCTCTTCCAAAAACTGCACTACCGCAAACGCCACCAACGCTGTGGCTGCGATAATTAAAAAGAAGGTATTGGTATCCACAAAACTATAAATCGTCAGGTAGGTGACGCCGCCAACATTGCCGTAGGCGCCGGTCATGCCGGCGATTTGGCCGGTTAGGGGGCGTTTTACTAGGGGGACTACGGCGAAGACGGCGCCGGCGCCGGCTTGGACGAAGAGGGAGCAGAAAATAACGGCGATTACTGCGAATAATAGAGGCCATTCGGGGGTGATTTGGGATAAGGAGAAATAGCCGAGTCCGGAGCCGATTACGCAAATGGAGAGTGCTTTTCTTCTGCCGAGTTTATCGCTGATGTAGCCGCCGCCGGGACGCGCAACTAAATTCATAAAGGCAAAAGAGCCACCGAGTAAGCCGGCAATGGCCAGGGACATGTTGGGAAATGTATCGATAAAAAATGCTGGCAACATGGAAACCACTGCCAGTTCGGAACCGAATGTTACGAAATAGGACCAGTTGAGCACGGCTACTTGGGAGAATTTATATGGTTCCTGCGTGGTTACACCTTTCAGCATGTCTTTATTGACTTTGTAGATTTGGCTGAAGTGGTAGACGCATAAGACAACTAAAATCGCGTACAAAAAATAGGTTGTGGTATTGCTTAATAGGCCTATTTCCGCTGGCGAAAGTTTCCAGGCGAGAACAGCCAAAATCAAATACATAGGGATATTCATCGCCAGGTAAAAATAAAAATCCCTGCGATTGCTGACGGCTAATCCACCGGACTTTTTAGGCTTTAAATAAGTAGTATTTGTTGGGGTGTTGCGAGCTCTTAGATAAAAGAAAATGCCGTAAGCAATGGCTACAACGCCGATCATTCCTATCGCATACCGCCAGCCGTTTTCGCCACCAAATACCATGACCGCAATAGTAGGCAAAATAATAGCTGCCGCTGCCGCGCCGAAATTTCCCCAACCGCCATATATGCCTTCGGCAAGTCCCACCTGACGTTCTGGAAACCATTCACCCACAAGGCGAATGCCTATAACAAATCCAGCGCCGACAAAACCGAGTAAAAACCGAAATAGGGCGAGTTGTTCAAATGTTTGCGCTGCCGCGAATGCGATGCACATCAATCCGGAGATTGTCAGCAGCACGCTGTAAATAATTCGGGGGCCAAATTTATCGACGAGAATGCCTATTACGATTCTGGCCGGTATGGTGAGCGCCACATTTAAAATCAGCAGCGCCTTCCATTGATCCGCCGTCATATTAAAGCTTTCCATAATCAATGGTTTCAGCGGGGCGTGGGCAAACCAAATGACGAAGGTCAGAAAAAACGCGAACCAGGTGAGGTGTAATAAACGAATGTTGGCCTGAGAAATATCCAGTAAGTTGAGTTTGTGCGATTTCATCGGATTGCCCTGTCTGGCTGTGAAACGTGCATTCCATGTCGTTTTGCCGTTGCGACAATCAGGCTGGAACACATTGGTGCGAGTTACTGGGGGAATTGCGATTGCAAGCTCTACGCCAGGGCGGATAAAAATTAAAATGAGCGCCAAAAATGGGCTTTTTTGTAGCAATTTGACTGAAAATGAGTCACGAAAATTTCTATTTGATGATTTATTTGTGTGCATATATGGATTGCCTGCACCTTTGTAGAACTCTTGTTGGCGGCTATTTCTGCGTAGACGTTAACTCTTTTGATCTCTCGATTTGCCGACTCCCGCCTCGGCCATTAATATGAGGCTCCCGTTAAACCTGGAGTTGTCTAAAGTGATCCGAAGAGTTTTGAGCAGTTTGATGGTGGTTTGTGTATTGGCCCTGACGGCTTGCAGCCCAGAGGTTGGCAGCCAGAAGTGGTGTGACAATATGAAGAAGAAGCCAGAAAAAGACTGGACCATGGCGGAAGCGAAGGATTTCGCCAAGCACTGTCTGTTCAAATAAGCATGCTTCGCCTTGCCTCATCTATCTCATCCTCAGTCAACCGGAATCACGAACATTGACCATGAAGTCATCCAAGATTCACCCTAAGCCCAAGTCGAATGCCGTTCGGTGGAGCAATCTCTGGCGAGATCTCTTGAGAGCCACGCCGCTGGCGCTCAGCGGTTTGCTCGTGGCTTTGGCGGTCAGTTGGATCCTGTTAGCGCTGGCCAACTTTTCCTATGGGTTTTGGCATGACCACGGAGGGGTAGGTGAGGCAATCGATCGGTTCGCGTCTTCCAATCAATACCGCTACGGATTTGATCAGACCACCCGCGAGCAGCGCATAGAGCTGTTCGCAGGGATTGTTAAGGCGATCCACCAAGGCGGCAAAGGATTGGAGGACCTGAGCTATACAGTTCCTGGACATGCGCCCCAGACCTTGTTGCGTGAGCCGGAGATTGTCCATTTGCAAGACGTTGCCAATCTGATTGATTCGGCAATTTATCTGGTGGTGGTTGCAGCAGTTATTTGGATTGGTTTGTTGGTTTATTTCGCCAAAGGGAGAAAACCTGTTCCGTCTCTTAAACTTCAATTAATAGGCACATTTATATTAATTGCGTTGATCACAGTCGTTGTGATGCTGATAGGCCCGGTTAAAGTTTTTTACGCTCTGCATATCTGGTTGTTCCCGCCGGATCATCAATGGTTTTTTTATTATCAGGAATCCTTGATGGCGAATATGATGCGGGCGCCTATTTTATTTGGCTGGATCGCGTTGGAGTGGTTATTGGCCGCATCAATCTGTTTTGTGTTGCTTCAGACTGCAGCAGCCAAACTAGTTGCTCGTATTCAATCATCTTAATTTGAGAGCGCATCCTGCGCCGCCAATCTTCCTTCTATTAAAAGGTTACCGCTGCCATCAGCCACAATTTTTTGGTGTCGTGGGTAAAGCCGACGGCTGTTGGTGTATCTGCGTCTGCGCTGTAGTCTGCGTATTTCAAAGTCAGACCCACTGGACCCGCTTTTGTCTCTGCCACCAGTCCGTATTCCTGGCCGTAATTCAAGTTGCCTTCATTTGCGGAGTAGGTGTGATACACAAAACCCAAGGTGACACTTTTGACGGTGGTGCCGATACTGAAGTAGATGTCTTCAATTCCCGCAGCTGGAGTCGTCAGGAATTTGTCCGCCCATCCTTGAAACGCGTGCAAGGTGGCCAATGAGGTGGTAAATGCGGCTACGCCATCATCAGAACCCAGCACTTCGTAACCAACACCCAAATTAATTTTGTTGGCGGCAACCGGAATACTGCCGTTGATTTCTGCCAGCAGGTAATCGGTTGAATAATCGACGGGATTATCACCAGCGTCTTTTTGCTGCGCGTACTCGAGGTTATAGGTGAGGTAGGTACCGGCTTTACCTTGCCAGCGCAAGCCGAAGGTATCGCTGGACAGAGTTTGGTTGGTTTTGTTTTCCAATAAATATCCGTAACCAATCACAGAGCCAAATGAGGTGTCATAGCGTGCATTCAATAAATGGCTTTCGTGGTTGTGGTCTTGTGCTTCGGCAAATACACGGTTGACGTCGGTGATATAGCCGTAAAAAAGTGAAAGTCCTGCAACCGGTTTGCTCGCAATGGTAAAACCGTCAAAAGTCTGCTCGTCCTGACGCCAGCCGACGCCGCCAACAAAACGTTGGTTATCGAGGATAATGCGCTGACGACCGTATTTTGCTGTGGTTGCGCCGTGGGTATAGCTGATAAAAGATTGGTTAACTTCTGTGACTTCTGGATCGCCTATAACCGCTGTGCCGCGATTGGTGACGCCATCGCTGTAATCCTGTTTGCCTATTTCGGATGTGTCGTCCATTTCCAGTGTCAAGCCAAATCCTTTGTAGCTTCCGGATGTGTAGGTCAAGCGGGTTTTTAACGTTGTCGCTGCTGCATCTTCCAGAGTGTCTTCGTCGACACTCTCATAGCGAAAACGCAGATGGAGTTGGGTTTTTCCGGATTTAAGGGCCTCAGTAATCGACGCTGCCTCTTGCGCAAAAGCGGGTGTTGACGCAGCAACGGTGCAGGCTAAAGCAAGAATTTTTTTGCAAAACGATCTCATGGATATTCACTCCAATGGACAAGTCAAACGGATTTTTTAAGAAGTGCAGAAGTGGATTTTTCCGATTTCTATTTCATAACAGCTCCAAATGTGAAGCTCGGAATTATCACGCCGGGTTTATCATTCGTTTTGCACAACAATTGATGTACAGCTTTTTAATTGCTGTTTAAAAATTGAGATGCATTTAAGAATGCCGCTCACTGAATCATTTTCGTGCGCGGGATATGATTGGCTGATAACAAAATTCACTGGCGCAATTTTCTTGCCAGCTTGAAAGAAAAATTGGGGTAGGAAAATTAATTCCCAAAAATCAAAAGCTTGGTGTTGATTTTTCATCACTTGAGCAAATCGGAAGAAGAAAATCTTCGCACCAAAAATGTGATTATTAGGGGAGGTAATGAATCAAAAAATTGCGTTTGGGTTCGCGAGATATGTTCTTTTTTGGTGCTCTGACCAAAAATGATTGTGCGCACTAGGCAATATAGTGGTGGGAGCAAAAGGCAATAGGTACGAAAGGTAAAGTATAAGAGTGAGAAACAGCCCCTATAAGAGGGGCTGTGAGAGAGACTTAAGGGGCCTTTAACTTTAAGGGGTAGGTGCGTTTAACTTTATGGGGTAGGTGATAGCTGCGCGGGTTCAGCGGTAGTGGCTTGGGCAACTTCAATGGGCAGCAAGCGCCATTGTTGGTTTTCGCCACCCCAGTAGGTCCAGAGGGAGACGGGGCCGCCGTGTTTTTTGTTCAGTTCGTACACATCCAGCACTTGGCTGCTGTGGCGTGCGCTTATGCGGTAAAAACCGCCGTTGAGTTTTTGCAACGACCAGTGCTGATCCCAGCCATTTATCCACGGTTGTTGCAGCACTTTGATGCCATCTCTATTGGAGAAGTCCTGAATTTCCAGGGCTTTGGCGCTGTGGTAGGCGGTCAGGGAGTAATAACCGTTGCCGAGATCTTCCAATTGCCACAATTGATGTGGATCTTCGATAAAGTCTTGTTGCACCAGGAGTGCACCGTCTCCGGTGCTGCCATCAGCTATCGCCAGGGCTTTGCCACTGGAGCGGGAGACAATGGCATATACCCCACTGGGCACTTTGGCATCCGCTTCGGCCACATCTTGAACCGTGCCAGAGCTGGATGAGCTGGCGACGCTGTTAATGGCAGGGTCCAGTGTCATACAGGTGGAATTAGCTGCAGGCTTGCCTGCCACACCAAAGGTTTTGCCGTTGCAAATGAAATTTCCGGACAGGGTTCTATAGGAAAACTTGCCGTTGTTGTTGAACGCAACCAAAGTGGAGGATTCAACGGCGCAGCTCTCGTCAAGCGTACAGATAGTGGTAAAGCCTTCAGGGGCGGCGGCGTAGGCCGCATAAGATGCGGTAAGAGCAGAAGTAGCAAGAGCAAGGACAGACAAACGACTTTTCATGCTGTTTTCCCGGTTCGCTGGGGCTTATGGTTATTCAATTTTTCATCGGTGGTAGACATGGTGAGTATGGCCTAAGTTTCTTCGGCATACCCAGCATTCGCTGTCTTCCATCGTCAGCGTTGGCCTGTTTTAGCACGATTTTATTTAAAGGAATACATAGACCCGGTCTCGTCAGGTCGAATTATGATCAGTTCGTGAAGGAGTAAACATTTCGGCATAAAAATCTGTGGTGGCTGCTTGAAAAAGGATAAGGCTGGCTTTTAGGGCGCTTGCTTTCCTTTTAACCGGTCCCAGTCATCCGGAGTATTCAGATTGAAAAAACAAGCTTCTTCCGCAAAGAAAACATAGTTGGCCTTGAGCTGCTGGATAACCCGGTGCAGGCTTCTCTCCCCGGAATTAAAGGCTTCCAGAAGGTTCGGCAGCAATGACATAGACCAGAGGGCAAAGGTGTAATGAGCGTCCTCCTGGCTGCGAGCGACGGCTACCAGGCTCTTGTTGGCGTCGATGCTTTGGCGCAAACGCAGAACCAAATGGGCGGGGAAATTGGGTGTGTCTGTCGCGAAGGTCGCCAGCCAGGCGTGACGCTTTCGGGCTTTTTGCGCCCACGACATTACACTTATAATGCCGGCCAGCGGGCCAGGGTGGTCTGGCCAAAGATCGGGCACAATGGGCAGCATGTAGTTTGCCAAGCGGGTAGGGTCGCCATTGGCGTTGATGACCAGTTCTCCAACCTGAGGGCGGGCCAAGTCCAAGCAGTGCTGCAGCAAGGTGCGGTTGTTGTGCTGCAGGAGAAATTTGTCCGCTTGTCCCATACGCAGACTTTGTCCTCCAGCCAAAAGCACTCCCAATGTATCGTTGGCCAATTTTGTCTCCGTATTGAATTGTTAAGCGGGAATTTTGCTACCGCGAAAATTATTTATTCAGATACATAGAAGCAAACAACAAATAGAAGTAAACAACAAGTAGAAGCAACAAGGTGGCGCATCAACTGGTGACATGCGCATAACAAGAAACGCCGCTCTGCTGTAAGGAGCGACGGTTCATCTATTGATAAAGAAGAGAGAATCGATGGATCTTGAACAGATTCGGCGTGAGTATCTATTAGGCGGTTTACGCCGCGACCATTTGAACGACAATCCCTTTATTCAGTTTAAATCTTGGCTCGAACAAGCCGTCGCCAGTGGAATTCCCGATCCGACTGCGTTGGTACTTGCGACTGTGGATGCGGATGGCCAGCCGGATCAGCGTATCGTTTTGCTCAAGCACCTGGACGATCAAGGTTTCGTTTTTTACACCAATTACAACAGTAAAAAAGCACGCGACATTATTTCCAACCCTAAAGTCAGCTTGCACTTCCCTTGGCATATGATGGAGCGTCAGGTGCGGGTTAACGGTACGGCTTCGCGGTTAAGTGCAGCTGAATCGCTTAAATACTTCGTTTCCCGCCCGCGAGATAGTCAAATTGCCGCCTGGGCGTCGCAACAAAGCCAACGCATCAGCTCCCGGCAGTTTTTGTTGGAGCAATTTCAGCGTATGAAGGAAAAATTTGCCGATGGCAAAGTTCCTTTGCCGGATTTTTGGGGAGGTTATCGAGTGGTACCTCATCGTTTCGAGTTTTGGCAGGGCGGCGGAAGCCGCTTACATGACCGCTTCGAATATGTGTCGACGTCTACCGGAGATTGGGATATCGGGAGGTTGGCGCCATGATGAGATTTATTGATATCGAAAGACCCGGTGGTCCCGAGGTTCTGCAATTAAAGCGCGGTGCTCTGCCGACATTTGAGCAGGACGAAGTCTTGATTCAGGTAGCGGCGATTGGCGTTAACAGGCCAGATATTATGCAGCGCCAGGGGCGTTACCCTGCACCTGAGGGCGCTTCGCCCATTTTGGGGTTGGAAGTGGCGGGGGTTGTGGCTGCCGTTGGACGCGACGCGGGACCTTGGCGAGTCGGCCAGCGCGTTTGCGCACTGACTAACGGCGGAGGTTATGCGGAATTTGTCAGCGTGCCTGCCAAGCAATGTATGGCGGTGCCGGAGGCGCTGGATTTTGTTGTCGCTGCAGCTTTGCCAGAAGCGTTGTTTACAGTGTGGAGCAATGTTTATGACCGCGGTGCATTGGGCGTTGGCGAGACATTGCTGATTCACGGCGGCAGCAGCGGCATTGGCACTATTGCCATTCAAATGGCTCGCATTACCGGTGCACGTGTTTACGCAACGGCAGGCAGCGAGGCCAAATGTCGTGTATGCGAAAAATTAGGTGCACTGCGCGGAATTAATTACAAGGAAGAAGATTTTGTTGAAGTGATGAAACAAATCACTGGTGGCCGCGGTGCAGACGTTATTCTCGATATGGTAGGCGGCAGTTATATTCAAAGAAATATTCAAGCTGCTGCTAAAGATGGTCGCATCGTCAATATCGCGTTTCAGGAAGGTGCTGTGGCGGAAGTCAATTTTATGCCGGTGATGATGAAACGCCTTACCTTGACTGGTTCGACTTTGCGCGCGCGCAGTAAAGATGAAAAGGCCAGCATAGCGCGCCATGTCAGTCGAAAAATCTGGCCCGCCGTTTTAGCGGAACGTATAAAGCCGATTATTCACAAAGTATTTCCTTTGGAAGACGTTGCGCTGGCGCATAAAGAATTAGAGGCAGGCAACGTTATTGGCAAAATTGTTCTGGTAACCGATAAATACGGCGTTTTTTGATTTTGTGCGCCAGCTTTGCTGGCTTTTGGGCGGCGCGTCAAATATTCCGCAAAAAATCTGTGTCAAAAATAAAATATTGACACTCTCTTCCTCTTTACTCCCTTCCTTACATGGAGCGGACCTCGGTGATGAACTAGGCTTTTTGAATAAGCTGAGGATCCGCCATGCAGATCAAATACGATAAAGACTTGGGAATTGTGATTCGGCCTGACCGTTTGTTTGATTACATGGCAGGTAATGAATGCATCGAGAAAACCGAGGCGTATTTGAGAGCTCATGGGTGTGTGCAGATCACCATTGATTTCCGCGAAACCCTATTTATGGACAGCTCAGGTATAGGTGCGCTAATCGCGTTGATGCACAAACTCCCTCCTCAATCTCCAGCAATTCGCTTGATTCATCCCAGCAAATCCATTCACAAGTTAATTGAAGTGTGTTGCTTGCATCGATTGTTTGCGATTGAAGCAGAGAGTGATATTTAAAGGTGGGATTGAATGGGCGAGACCCCTCCCGTCGTGGGAGGGGTGGAGAAGGCGGATTTAGTCGATCAATTTATATTCACGCCGCAAAATGTCGCAAATTTCCGCTTTGGGATTTTCTGGCACTGCAATTTTTTCACCCGTAATACGCTCGGCGATGTCCAGATAGGTGCGTGACACTTCCATCAAAATGTCGCGTGGCAGAGCATTGTCGCGCGCCAGCGCGATTCGTTCGGGCATGCGGTTTTTATTCAACAGAATATCTGGATCTGGGAAATAGCTGAGCAGAAGCTGGCGGAACGCTTCTTTGGATTGCTCAACGATTTTGCCTTCGCGGAAGGAAGGGCCATCCCAAATGCGGGAGGAATCCGGCGTGCCGACTTCATCCATATAAATCAATTTTTCTTCGCCGTTTTTATCCGTAACGTAACCGAACTCGAATTTGGTATCGACAAAAATCTGATCGAGTTGCGCGAGTGATTCCGCAATTGCGGTAAAGCCTTGCTTCAGCAATTTCTCATACAGGTCGATATCGGCGGTGGAGCGGAAGTTAAATGCAGCGTAATTGGCGAACAGATCGTCGCGCGTAATATTGGCGTCATCTTGTTCGGGTACGCCAGGAATGCCGCGCAGTATGCCTTTGGTTGAAGGGGTGATCAGCAGCTCTGGCAAACGCTGATCTTTTTGCAAACCGTCGGGGAGACGGATGCCACAGAATTCCCGTTCGCCATTAGCGTAGGCGCGCCACATGGAGCCGGTGATGTACTGGCGGCAGATGGCTTCGATTTTGATCGGTTTGGCTTTTTGTACGACCCAGACAAATGGGTGAGGAATATCGAGAATATGGCTATCGGCCAGGCCCTTTTCGCGGAACAGGCGGAACCAGTGATTGGAAATGGCATTGAGCGCTGCGCCTTTACCGGGAACGCCGCGCATACCGCCTTCGCCGTGCCAGATGCAGTCGAATGCAGAGATGCGGTCGCTGATCACCATAATGGCGAGCGGGGCATCCGCCGGGACTGGATAGTTTTTCTCCTGAATCAATCGTTTGCTGTCAGCTTCCGTCAGCCAGTACACCGAGCGCACCTTGCCGCTGTGGACAGGTTTATCGGTACGGATAGGAAGATCGTCATTGACGGCGAGAACTTGATCGGCAAGATTCATGGAGATATTCCGCTGAGCTGATGAACTGAATGGGCAAGGGCCCAAAAAACGAACGCGCGATCATAGCAGAACTCAGCTGTGTCGCCCAAACGCAGGCCGCTTATCGGTATGGAAAACGAAGCGCAGTACATGCTTTCTTGTGGTGGTTTATAAAGCTTCTATAATTTGTGCCAAATTGGCTTTACCACTCTATAAATTGTCAGCTGCCAAGCGAGATCGGACTTGCTTGAGTGCCGGCAGAGTCTTCCGGGTTCCCTTTATTATGCAAACTGCTTTTTGGCGGCGTATCGCCGTACTTGCCATTCCTGTAGCCTTGCAAAGCTTGTTACAGGCGCTTCTCGGAATGGCGGATGTGGTGATGGTCACGGGCTTGGGGGCCAATGCGGTGGCGGCGGTTGGCCTTGCGGCCAAGTTGCACTTTTTGATGCTGGTTATGGGCTTTGGCATCGCGGCATCGAGCAGTATCTTGATTGCGCAACACTTTGGTGCCGGCAATCACGAGCAGTGCCAGCGCACCCTGGTGATCGCGTTGTTCTGGGGAACCCTCATAACCTTGCCGTCTGTGTTGTTGTTTGCCATATCGGCCTATTGGCTCGGATGGATCAACCCCGATCCCGAAGTGGTTCGTCTCACGGCTCGCTATCTTTTAATTACTGCGCCTGCGTTGTTGTTGACGCAATACATCATTGTTTACGAAGCCTCTCTACGTTCGACTGGCAATGCCATCATGCCTTTGCTTGTGGGTGTAGGAGCTGTACTTAGCAACGTCTTTTTTAACTATGTACTGATTTTCGGCCATTTCGGCTTTCCCGCCTTGGGTGTCGAAGGGGCCGCCTGGGGTACTCTGATCTCCCGAATTCTGCAGCTGTTGGCGATCTGGTTAGCCTTGGCTTATTCGCACCATTTGTTTGCTCTCAGTCGCCACCATCTGCGTTATTTGTCGAACAAAAATGCAGCTAAGCACTTCCTGCAGTTCGCATTTCCCGTGATGCTCAACCATGTGCTTTGGGCTGTAGGCAATTCGACCTATCACATAGCAACCGGATTCGCCGGCACTGAAGCGCTCGCCGTTATGGGCGTTATGGTGCCGGTGGAGAGCGCGTTTTTTGCCTTATTTATCGGGCTGGCAAGTGCTGCGTCTGTGATGATCGGGCAGGCATTGGGGGCGGATCGCCAAGAGCAGGCATTACAGCTGTGCAAATTGTTTAATCGCACAGTAATTGTTTTAGTGATAACGCTGGCCGCTATCTTGTGGTTAGCGCGCGGCTGGATTTTGCATGTATTCGACGGGTTGGATGCGCAAACTTCCAGCCTGTTGGTCTATACGCTCGCCATTTTCTGTCTGGGCGTGTGGGTGAAAGTACTGAATATGCTGCGTATTCTCGGCATTTTGCGCGCGGGTGGCGATACGCGTTTTTGCCTGATCACCGACACGATTGTGATGTGGGGAGCGGGGGTGCCGCTGTTCCTGTTGGCCGTGTGGTTTGGAGCTCCATTCCCGATTTTGTATGGATTGATGTTTTTAGAGGATTTTCTCAAATGGATTCCGGTCAGACTGCGCGTCGGGAAAGGCATTTGGATGAAAAACCTCACTGTCGATTCTGATCCGAAAGCCGGTGTTGTGGCCGTTTAACGACTCCGATAATTCAAAAAAGCAGGAGAATCTTATGCATTTGAAGTCCATTGGCTCGATAGGAGCCTGGTTGTTTGCTTTGGCTGCAACTGGCATTTGTGGCAAAACCTGGGCAGCCGGTTCTGCTGAGCAGATGTATCAAAGCTTTTGCGCCAGCTGCCACGGTCCGGATATGTCAGGCGGCTTGGCGCCGCCACTGGCCAATGGTCAATGGAAATACGGCAAAACCGATGAAGAGATTGCACAGGTGATCAAAAAAGGCATACCGAAAGTAGGTATGCCGGCGTGGGAAAAAAGTCTTTCCGATGCGGATATTCGGGCGCTGATCATTCTGATTCGCGAACGCGTGGCGCAGGGCGCAGAGAAGAAAGCAGCAAAACCGCAAACTTCTACCATTACCGCTGCAGGCTACTCTTTTGCATTGGAAAAAATCGCCGAGGCCCCGGGCGAATTGTGGTCCATGGATTTTCTCGCTGATGGGCGCATTATTTCTACGCAAAAAGACGGCAAATTATGGGTATTTGATAAAGGCCAGCGCACGGAAATAAAAGGTATTCCGCAGGTCTGGTCGAAAAGCCAAGGCGGTTTGCTGGAAGTGCAGCAGCATACGAGTGGATGGATTTATTTGACCTTTTCTCACCCAGATAAAAAAGGCGCTATGACCAAGGTTGTGCGTGGCAAAATCGATGGCGATCGCTGGGTGGATGAGCAGACAATTTTCGCCGCGGACAGCAAGTTTTATACGGACTCCGGTGTGCATTTTGGTTCCCGTCTGGTATTTCAGGACGATTATGTTTTCTTCAGTATCGGTGAGCGCGGTCAGCAGGAATTGGCGCAAGATCTCAGTTATCCCAACGGCAAAATTCATCGCTTACACCTCGACGGGCGAATTCCCGCGGACAATCCCTTCGTAAAAGATGCGAAAGCATTGCCTTCCATTTGGAGCTATGGCCATCGCAATCCGCAAGGTTTGGCATTGCAGCCGGGTACTGGTCTGCTGTGGGATGCTGAGCACGGCCCGCGCGGTGGCGATGAAATCAATTTGATTATCAAAGGCGCTAATTACGGCTGGCCGGTGATTACCTACGGCATGAATTACAGCGGCACGCCTATTACCAATCTCACTCATAAAGAGGGGATGGAGCAGCCTAAACATTATTGGGTGCCCTCCATTGCAGTTTCCGAAATCGATTTTTACACCGGTGAGCGTTTTCCGAATTGGCGTGGTCATTTGCTCGTAGGCAGTTTGGCGAAAGAGCAACTTCGCCTGGTGCGTGTGGACGGTGATAAGGTGGTCGGTGACGAGCTGCTGTTTCAGGGGCGCGGTCGTATTCGGGATGTTGCCGACGGTCCTGATGGATATCCGTATGTTGTGATTGCGGGCGATATTTTTAGATTGGTACCTACTTCTAAATAGGGTATTTCTCAATGATGAAAAGGAAGGGTTTCATCAGAGCTTTAACTGCAATGGCGAGCGGTGTTGTTGCTGCAACCGCTTTAGCCTCTGAACGTTTGCAGACCGTGGTGGTGTTAGGTGAGCGCAGCGAGCGCTTTTTGAGTGAAACCTCGTCGCTCAATCATGTATTAGACCGGGAACCACTGGAGCATCCGGGTTTGGAACACGCAAGCCAAGTGTTATCCACGGTTCCCGGCGTATGGGTCAGTCGCGGCGGCGGGCAGGAACAACTTGTCGCCATACGTTCGCCGGTGTTTACCGGTTCCGGCGCTTGCGGAGCTTTTTGGTTGGCGGAAGATGGTATTTCCTTGCGTGCCATGGGCTTCTGTAATGCCAATGAATTTTTTGACAGTCATTACGAAGCCGCCGATCAGCTCGAAGTTTTTAAAGGTCCTCACGCATCCATTGTCGGCGGCAATGCGCAATATGGCGCGATTAATGTGCGTTTGCCGCAGGCAGGGGAGATAGAAGATCAAATCTCTCTCACGGCAAATTCCCAAGGATATAGACGTTTGCAACTGCTCGGCGGTTTTTCCGGCGAGCGCCACTCCGCCGGATTGTTGTTTACCGGCATCGAAGATGATTCCTACCGCGCTGAATCCGGAGTCAAACAGCAAAAACTGTCTTTGCGGCATCGGTGGGAAGGCGATGACTGGGTTACCGTGGAAAACGGCCTGACGCTTATGCATCTGGAACAGGAGTCGGCTGGTTATCTGGAAGGTATCGATTCCTATCGCGATAAATTGCAGCGCCGCGGCAATAACTTTCCGGAAGCTTATAGAGATGCAGATTCGCTGCGCGCCTATAGCCGTTTGCGCATGCGCAAATTGGATTCGCAATGGACATTTACGCCATTCCTGCGCAGCAATCGCATGGATTTTTTGATGCACTTCGTGCCCTGGCAGCCGACCGAGCGCAATGGTCACGATTCCGTTGGCTGGCAATTGCAATGGAAACGTTTTTTAGCGCGCAACACCGAGGTGTATTGGAGCCACGAGTTCGAGCAGACCTGGGGCGATCTGGTGGAAGTGCAACACAACCCCGCGCCGTTTTCGCCTGCGCAGATTCCCCAAGGCGATCATTACGATTTCGGCGTTCGTGCGCGCACCACGGCGTTTAATGTCGGCGCTTATTGGCAGATCACCCATAGCCTTGCCCTGGACCTCGCCGCTCGTTGGGACCATACCTTTTACGATTACACCAATCATTTATCTACGGGCAGCGCATGCGCGCCCGGCGTCAATGGCTGCCGGTTTTATCGACCGGAGTCGCAGAACAATCACTTCAGTGAACCGTCGTTGCACACGGGTTTTGTCTATCAAATCTGGAACGGCCTTTTCAGCTTCGGCAAATTCTCCACCGGCTTTCGCATCCCTCAGGTAACCGAGCTTTATCGCACGCAATCGCCCGATCCGACAGATGTTGAGCCAGAGCACATCACCTCATTCGAATTGGGTATGCGAGGGGAGAGTGGTCCCTGGTTTGCGCAGGGGGCAATTTATTGGATGCGCAATCGCGACGGTATCTTTCAGAATACCGATCGACTCTACGTCAATGGCGTGGATACGGATCACCGAGGTTTTGAATATGAAGTCGGCTTTAACAACGGCGTGGTTTCGGCGGCCTTTAACGGCCAAATTGCCGATCACACCTATCGCAACAACCCGCAATTATCCGGTGCGCCTTTAAATCTGCGTGGCCTACAAGTGGATACAGCGCCTGAGCATATGCATCAGTTTGCGGTGCATTGGCGAGGGGGCTCGCGGGTCAGATTTGGTTCCCAGGTGTATCACATGGGGCGCTATTACATGGATGTTGGAAATCAATTTTCCTATCCCGGACATACCCTGGTTGATTTCGATGTGGTGGCCGAACTGTCGCCGTCACTGGAATTGCGCTGGGCGCTGCTCAATGCATTTGATAGGGATTATGCCGAGCGCGCGGATATCGCCAACACCGATACCCATCGCTACTTCCCCGGCCTTGAACGGCGGTTAAGTGCCAGTGTTCGTTACAGGTTCTAGTGATCTAAGCAAAGACAAAAACGTCTTTGCTTAGATTGAAAGCCGCTGTCTTATTTTTCATCAATTTTGTCTTGCAATTGCTCTTCGGTTTTGTAGAATTGCGCGCCGCAGCGGGACCCGGTCCTGCGTCTCACCGATGTGTCCAGATCTGGTTGTCTCATTTCTGATCGAGTAAGCGAGGTTGATGTGTTTTACCTGCAAGAGTTGTTGTTGCAGCACCGTGTTTTAAGCCGTGGAAAATTGGTCGGCAGCTTACAGATAACCGGTCATCGTGCTGGCAGTTTCTGGTTCTAATATCTCCCTTTCTTCTGATGCAGCCGTTTTCGGGTTGCACTCTTTATTTCGGTTGCACTCTCTTATAAGGCTGTTACCCTTGCGCCTTTCGGCGAGGAGACGACCTATGGCAACGGCTTTACGTATTTGGCTTTTATTTGTCGTCGTTTGTACTGCAGCCTGCGCTCATCAAACGGCAGAGCTCCAACCTCAAGTTCCGCAATATGCCGCTGTATATGGAAATAACAAAGGCGCCATTGCCAGTGTTAATCCTTTTGCTACTTCTGCCGGACTGGCTGCATTTGCTGCGGGTGGCAATGCTATAGATGCCGCTCTCGCGGTGGCTTTTACTTTGGGAGTGGTGGATAGCCATAACTCCGGTATTGGCGGTGGCTGTTTTATTCTTGTGCGCTTGGCGGATGGCCGAGTCCTGGCGATTGACGGGCGGGAGATGGCTCCCATGGCCGCCACGCCGGAAACCTTCCTTGTCGACGGCAAAGTCCAGCCAGCACTGAGTAGAACCGGGCCTCTGGCGGTTGGCGTACCGGGTTCTGTTGCGGCTTATCACCATTTGCAATCTCTCGGCGGTCGTCTGTCGTGGAAGGATGTGATTCTTCCGGCTGCGCATCTGGCGGATCAAGGCTTCCCCATCGACCGTACTATGTCTCTTCGTTTGAATGGGGTGAAAGGGGATTTGCAGCAATTCCCTGCATCTGCCTCGATTTATCTTTTGCCCTCCGGCGAAGCTCCGCAACCGGGTTATCAATTGCGTCAGCAGGACTTGGCTGCGAGCTACAGAGCACTTGCCCAACAGGGACCGGATTGGTTTTACAAAGGTGATTTTGCCCGGCGCCTCGCGAATTGGATGAGTGCGAACGGTGGCCTGATCAGCTATCAGGACTTTGCCAACTACCAGTTGAAAGTCCGTGAACCTCTGGTCACCCATTTCAAAGGTTTTGAAATCTACGGCTTCCCGTCACCGAGTTCGGGCGGCACTCACGTTGCCCAGATTCTCGCCATGCTCGAACCCTTGCCTCTGCAGGAAATGGCGGAAGCCGATTTTTATCATGTGCTCGCGGAGGCTATGCGTCTGGCGTTTGCCGATCGCGCTCACTGGATGGGCGATGCGGACTTTGTTCCTGTGCCGGCAGGTCTGTTGGATGCGGACTATCTGCGTAAACGCGCAGCCCAGATCGACCGCTCCCGCGCAGCCCCTTCCGTTCAGCACGGTCTGCCGCCGGATGCAGAAGCTCTGTTCAACAAACACACCACCCATATAGCTGCGGCGGATGCCGAAGGTAACTGGGTCGCCATTACCACTACGCTCAATACCAGCTTTGGCAGCAAGGTGGTTGTTCCAGGCACAGGTGTATTGCTCAACAACCAGATGGACGATTTTTCCCTGGATCCAGGCTTGGCCAATGCGTTTGGTTTGGTCGGAGCTCACGCCAACAGCGTCGAACCCGGCAAGCGCCCCTTGTCCAGCATGTCGCCCACCATAGTGACACGCGCTGGCAAGCCAGTGATGACGCTGGGGGCTGCAGGTGGACCCACGATTATTTCCCAGGTGACCCATGTGCTATTGCGTCATCTGGCGCTGCAGCAGCCGTTGGAAGACGCCATGGAAGCGCCGCGCATTCATCACCAGTGGAAACCGGAGTTGTTATTTGTTGAGCCGGGTATTTCAGATGCGGTGCGCAAGTCGCTGCAGGAACGCGGTCATGTATTGAAGGATATGGGTTCCTTTGGCGGAACCCAGGCGATTGTGGTGGAAGAGGGGCGGTTTCTGCCGATGGCTGAGCCTAGAGTTATTCGGCGCAATCAGGAAGAGAATTAGTCATCTCAAAAATGCCTGATTTTGAGATGACTCACACTATGAGCTTAAGCGGCGCAGGCCAAGTCGCGGGCGTCGCGAACGGCGCTCTCGATAATATGTGGATCGCGGCTTTTCTTAATGGCGTCGAACAGCGTATGCGCTTGCGGATATTGGCGCTGCAGATACATCAACCACTGCTTTAACCGGTTGCCACAAAATTGCAGCGGGTAGGCGTCGGTGGTTTCGCGCTGGAACTTCAACAGTAGCTCCGCGATATGTGGCCAAGTCATAGGCTGATAGGCTTCTCCTGCTTGATCGGCCCGAATCGCGAGAGCAAGGTCTGGGCAGGACAATAAACCTCGTCCGAGCATGACATGGTCGCAGCCGGATTCTTCCCGGCAGCGCCGATAGTCGTCCACTGTCCAGATTTCCCCGTTGGCGATAACCGGAATGGCTAGGCGTTCGCGAATTTCTCCTATGCAGTTCCAGTAGGCTGGTGGACGGTATCCGTCGGTTTTTGATCGACCGTGGACCACCAGTTCTGCTATACCGCCTTCCGCCAAAGCGAGGGCGTTTTCCACATAGCGCGTCCGGCTTTCATAGCCCAGGCGGATCTTGGCGGTTACCGGGATAGAATTGGGCACGGCTTGGCGGACTTGTAGGGCAATTTCGAACAGCAGCTCCGGCTCATTCAATAGGCAGGCACCACCGCGGTTTTTATTGACGGTTTTTGCCGGGCAACCGAAGTTGAGATCAATTCCCGGAGCACCGTAGCGCGCTGCGGCGTAAGCATTGATCGCCAACATTTCAGGATCACTGCCCAGCAGCTGGACGCGCACCGGAATCGGCAGCGGGTCGCTCATTTCCGGACAGTAGCGCCGGAACATTTTTTCCGGCAGGCGGGTGTGGGTGACGCGGATGAATTCGGTCACGCACAGGTCGATACCGCCGATATCGGCGTAGATCTTCCGCAAGTGGTGATCGACAACGCCTTCCATGGGGGCGAGATAAATACGCATGGAGTTCTGGTCTAGGTAAAAGGCGGCAATCTTACCACTGAGAGCGGCTCAGGTTGTGACGGCGGATAAGATCAGTGATTTGTCACGCGATTTATCACCTTTTGGGTTGTTTGTGGCGCGATCCTGCTGCACTATTCCGCCCCTTCACTTTTTCGAGTAAACCGTCGGCTTTGATTTCGGCGTAAGTTGTACGGCTCTGGCCCAGGGACAGAGCCGATTAATCGATGAATCATGAGGAGTTTATGCAAGAGTCGCTTTGGAGCCAGGGTATATCCCTGATGGTTTATGGGATGGGCACTGTCTTCGTCTTTCTCGCGATTCTTATCGTGGTGACTTCCGCGCTCTCCAAAATTGTGTCGCGTTTTTTCCCGGAAGCTCCTGCCAGTGCTAAACCCATCCGCACGCCAGGAGCGCAGCCCGCTGCTGTTGTGGAACCCGCAGTTCTTGCAGCCATCAAGGCCGCCATCGAGCAACATCGAGCCAAGCGCCGCTGAGCGCACGTTTTCTCGGGCCCTGAATTGACGGTATTCACGGCCTGTAAGATTCACTCGCTTATAACAAGGTCCTCGTATGACTGGAAACAACTCAACTCGATTGGGTATCACCGAGGTGGTGCTCAGAGATGCGCATCAATCGCTCCTTGCCACCCGTATGCGCATTGACGACATGTTGCCGATTGCTGAGAAACTCGACCAGGTCGGGTTCTGGTCAGTGGAATCCTGGGGTGGGGCGACTTTTGATGCTTGCATTCGCTACCTGGGTGAGGATCCTTGGGACCGAATCCGCGAATTGAAAAAAGCCATGCCGCGCACCCAACAGCAGATGCTGTTGCGCGGCCAAAACCTGCTCGGTTACCGCCACTACGCCGACGACGTAGTCGAAAAATTTGTCGAGCGCGCCGCCGTTAACGGGGTGGACGTATTCCGCGTCTTCGACGCCATGAACGATATCCGGAATATGCGCACTGCGCTGCAGGCGGTAAAAAAGCAGGGCAAACATGCTCAGGGCACCATCTCCTACACCTTAAGCCCAGTACATACGTTGGAAGTATGGCTTGATCTGGCGCGCCGGCTCGAAGACAGTGGGGCGGATTCCATCTGTATCAAGGATATGGCCGGTTTGTTAAAACCTTATGACGGTTACGAGCTGGTCAGCCGCCTCAAGCAGATTTGCTCCATTCCCATCCATTTGCAAAGCCACGCCACCACCGGCCTGGCGCATGCGACCATTCTGAAGTGCGTTGAAGCGGGCATCGACAATGTGGATACCGCGATTTCGTCTATGTCCATGACCTACGGCCACAGCCCGACGGAGACTCTGGTGGCGACTTTGGAAGGAACACCGCGCGATACAGGTCTCGACCTTTCCCTTCTGCAGGAAATCGCGCTCTATTTCCGCGAAGTCCGAAAAAAATACGCCAAATTTGAAGGCTCTCTCAAAGGAGTGGACGTGCGCATTCTCACCGCGCAGGTTCCTGGCGGCATGCTGACCAATATGGAGAGCCAGCTGAAAGAGCAGGGCGCTCTTGACCGATTGGACGAAGTGCTCGAAGAAATCCCGCGCGTGCGCGAGGACTTGGGCTTTATTCCGCTGGTGACACCGACCTCACAAATCGTCGGCACGCAAGCTGTTATCAATGTCCTGAGCGGTAAACGTTACGCCACTATTTCCAAAGAAACCCAAGGCGTTCTTAAAGGTGAATACGGTGCTACCCCCGCACCAGTGAACAAGGAATTGCAAGCGCGCGTTTTGGAAGGCGCTCAGCCTGTTACCGTGCGCCCGGCAGACCTTCTCTCCCCCGAGCTCGCTAATTTGACTGCAGAACTGCGCGAGCTGGCGGCGAAGAAAAATATCCGCTTGGCCGCTGGCGCTGCAGAAATCGATGACGTTCTGACCTATGCGCTGTTTACTCAGGTCGGTTTGAAGTTTCTGGAAAATCGCGGCAATGCTGCGGCATTTGAACCTGCTCCGCGCGGTGACGGGGCAGAACCCGTGAAATCTGATCGCGGCGAGGAAATTTATACCGTTCGTGTAGAAGGCAAGGAATACACGGTCACCGTCAGCGACGGAGGAGATATCACAGGTATTGTTCCTGTGGGTGGACATTCAGCTGTCGCCTCTGCCCCTGGTAAAGCTACTGGCGGAATCCAAGTGAAAGCGCCGCTCGCTGGTTTGATCTGCAATCTGTTGGTGGAGCCGGGTCAGCAGGTGGCGGCGGGTGAGCAGGTTTTGTTGCTCGAAGCCATGAAAATGGAAACCGCAGTGAGCGCGCCAGTTGCCGGAGTGATTGGCGAGATTCGCGTGAGCGAAGGCGATTCCGTCGCCGTCGGCGATCTGTTGATGACGATTGTCTGAGGTTGAGAGCATGAACGATCTGTACAACCTCTGGCTCAGTACCGGTGTCGCCCAGGCGTCCTCCGGCCAGATTTTGATGTTGGGCGTATGTCTGGTGTTGTTATTCCTCGCCATTCGCAAAGGGTTTGAGCCGCTCTTGTTGGTGCCAATCGGATTTGGCGGCTTGTTGGCCAATATTCCCGGCGCAGGCATGGCATTTTCCGCCACGGAATTTGCCATTCGCCACGGTGATGCTGCTCTACTGGCACAGATGGCAAACGTCCTCCAGTTGCCCGAGTGGAATTCTTCTGCCGATATTCTCGCCGCTCTGAACAAAGCGACCTTTTCCCAGATGGATGCCCTTAAAACGCTTGCCAGTGATGCGGGATATAGCAATGGCATGTTGTACAACTTCTATCTTGTCGCGATCGCGAGTGGCGCTGCGCCTCTGATCATTTTTATGGGGGTGGGGGCCATGACGGACTTCGGCCCACTGCTTGCCAATCCCAAAACTCTTTTGCTCGGTGCTGCTGCGCAGTTCGGGATTTTTGCCACTGTCCTCGGCGCACTTGCCCTTAACGCGACCGGGCTGATGGAGTTCAGTATTGCCGATGCCTCTGCCGTGGGGATTATCGGTGGTGCAGATGGCCCGACGGCGATTTACGTCGCCAGCAAACTGGCTCCTGATTTATTGGGTGCTATTGCGGTGGCCGCCTATTCTTATATGGCTTTGGTACCGCTGATTCAGCCGCCGATTATGCGCACCCTGACTACCGAAGCTGAACGCAAAATTGTGATGACCCAGCTGCGCCACGTCAGCAAATTGGAAAAAATCATATTTCCCATCAGCTTGTTGATTTTGGTTGCGCTATTTTTACCTGACGCAGCGCCACTGCTTGGTATGTTCTGTTTCGGTAATTTGATGCGCGAGTGCGGGGTGGTCGGTCGACTTTCTGATACCGCGCAAAACGCGCTGATCAATATCACCACGATTTTTCTTGGGCTTTCCGTGGGTTCCAAATTGGAAGCCGATAAATTCCTCGATCCCAAAACCCTGGGCATTTTGGTGCTCGGGGTAATCGCTTTTGGAATCGGAACTGCTGGTGGTGTGCTAATGGCCAAGCTGATGAATGTTTTCAGCAAGCAGAAGGTCAACCCGCTGATAGGCTCTGCCGGTGTCTCCGCTGTGCCTATGGCTGCGCGTGTGTCCAATAAGCTTGGATTGGAAGCGGATCCACACAACTTCCTATTGATGCACGCGATGGGACCCAATGTGGCTGGGGTCATTGGTTCGGCGGTTGCCGCCGGGGTCATGATCTCCATGGTGTCAAATATGGGATCTTAATGATTCGGTCCGCTACGCACGAATGAAGCTGCAATAACATGCTCAAATATTGCAGCTTCCAGACATTTTTTTAGCCTTTTTTAAAGGTTTTCGGAAAGTTCGACTATTGTTTTAAACCTTTATTTACGGCTTTCAACCATTTCGCCTAAATAGTGTAGAATGGCCCGCCGTTTTTAGAGCCTACCCGTTTTTTTGGAGAGCATATATGCTGAGACGTACGAAGATCGTCAGTACTTTGGGGCCAGCGACTGATGAACCTGGGGTTTTGGAAAAGCTGATCATTGCTGGCGTCAATGTCGTACGTTTGAATTTTTCTCACGGTTCTCCGGAAGAGCACCGCCGCCGCGCAGATGCTGTGCGGGAGTACGCAGCCAAGCATGGTCGATATGTCGCCGTTCTGGGCGACTTGCAAGGGCCGAAAATCCGCATAGCCCGTTTTGCCAATGGTCCCATCAAATTAGCCGTGGGCGACAAATTCGCCCTGGACGCAGATCTGCCTACCGAAGCTGGTGATCAGCACCAAGTCGGTATCGACTACAAAGAATTGCCTCGTGACGTTAAACCCGGCGATCTGTTGCTGTTGGACGATGGTCGTGTTGTGTTCAAAGTCGATTCTGTTGTCGGCAATCGCGTGAATTGCACCGTTACCGTTGGCGGCAAGCTGTCCAACAATAAGGGTATCAACCGTCAGGGTGGCGGTCTGACCGCTCCGGCGTTGACCGATAAAGACCGTGCAGATATCAAGACTGCCGTCGCGATTGGGGTGGACTACCTGGCTGTATCCTTCCCGCGCAGCGCTGAAGATATGAATCTGGCTCGCGCATTGGTGAAAGAAGCGGGCGGTGATATCGCATTGGTTGCCAAAATCGAGCGCGCAGAAAGCGTCGAGAGCGACGAAGTTTTGGATGCAATCATCCGTGCATCAGACGCGGTGATGGTTGCTCGCGGTGACCTGGGTGTTGAGATCGGTGATGCTTCACTGATCGGTGTACAGAAGCACATTATTGCCCGCGCTCGCGCCCTGAACCGTTGTGTAATCACTGCAACGCAAATGATGGAAAGCATGATCAACAGCTCACTGCCGACCCGTGCTGAGGTGTTTGACGTTGCCAACGCGGTTCTGGATGGTACTGACGCTGTGATGCTGTCTGCCGAAACTGCGGCAGGGCAGTTCCCGGTTGAAACCGTTGAAGCTATGGTGCGTGTCATTATCGGGGCGGAAAAAACCGAAGAGCACCACAAAGCACTGCAGCGCGAACCTGTGGTACGTGTAGCCATCGATCAAGCGATCGCCGCGGCTGCCATGTACACCGCTAACCAAATGCCGGGTGTCGCTGCCATTATCTGTATGACCGAAACGGGTTCCACTCCGTTGCTGATGAGTCGATACGGTTCTCGCTTGCCGATTTTTGCGCTGTCTCCCCACGAGAAGACTTTGCGCCGTGCTGCTCTTTATCGTGGCGTGGAAACGGTTCTGTTCAAAAACGACAACCTCACATTTGCCCAGTCCAATCAAAAAGCGATCGATACTCTGGTCAGCAAAAATATTGTGAAAGAGGGCGATTTGGTCATTATCTCTAAAGGTGATGTTGCGCATGTTCATGGCGGTACCAACACCATGAAAATCCTCGAAGTTGGTAAGCCGATCGTCAACGCGTAACCAGATCCTTTCTCTTCTCCTTGTTGGCGGCTTCTTGCAGAGTCGCCAACTATTTCCATTGCAATTGCTTTTTTCTCGCAATTAATCGTTCGTTTTAATTAGATTGCTATTCATCTAGAAGCTTTATGCAGCTGGCAAGTGCGCATATGTGGGCGCTTTTCGCTGTGAGGGAAGGGAGCTATCGCATCCATGCGAAATAACTCAAATATCAATTTGCGAGAGTATCAGAGGTGCCTTGCAATTCATTAGACAGGCTTGCTTGATAGGCAAAATAATCGTCGATCAGGCTGCGGGCTGGGGCGCGGCGCTCCTTCGACTTGCGGCGTTTGCGATGGTAGAGATCGAGTGGAAGATTCTTGCAGGGATCCGCATCCACGCGGCGATCGCCACCTTTGCGTCGATTGATAAAGACAACTTCAGGATTCATAACTACGCACTTCCGAGAGACAAATAGTAATCCAGCGGGAGCCCTGGTAGGTGGTACATAGAGTACACCTACGGAGGCCACCTGCTAAGCCTAGCTTTTATTTCCCAGTTTTCCAGTCGAAGGGCCAAATTTTAGCGAGGTTCTGGATTTTGCGCTGGTGCGAACGATAATAGAACCCTTCTTCAGGAGAGGCCTATGAAATTAGAAAGTCTGATCGTACAAAAGCTAACAGAAACCTTTCGTCCACTTGAGCTGCAGGTGATTAACGAAAGTCACGGCCACAGTGTGGCTCCCGGGTCGGAGACGCATTTTAAGGTTGTCGTGGTTTCGCAGGAGTTTGACGGGCGCAGTCGCGTGCAGCGGCATCGTATGGTCTATCAGGCACTCAGTGAGGCTCTGGCGAGCGGCGTTCATGCTCTGGCAATACACACCTATACCCCCGCTGAATGGCACGAAACTGGTGCAGCGCCGACTTCGCCACCCTGTCTAGGTGGCAGCAAGAGATAAAATTCTTGGATGTTGTTTGTTTTGGAAGGCTTGCGACGGGGGCTGCATTTAATTTCAGCAGCATACCGAACGATATTGATTAACTTTTAAAACTAAAAAATTGTTCTAAAAATAAAAAAGGCGAGTTACTAAGAAATAAAAATGAGAAGAAAAATGTTGAAAAAAGATTAGTGGTCTCGGATGAGACCACTGGGGACTTGAGCTATCTCAGTCAATCCTCGCACTTCCTGAACAACTGAGAGCAATTTCTAGGTGGAGATTTCCAGATATTTCTCAGGCAACCTCAACATTTTCGGCTTGTGGACCTTTTTGGCCAACGCCTTCGGTAAAGGTAACTATCTGACCTTCTTTCAAAGTTTTGAAACCAGATCCGATAATATTGCTGAAGTGAACGAACAGGTCTGCACCGCCTTCACGACTGATGAAACCATAACCCTTGCTCTCGTTAAACCACTTAACGGTTCCGCGTAACTTGTTTGACATAACTTCTGTTTAACCTTTGCTGAAAAACTTCTGGAAAACCTTACTCAAAGAGAACGGGCGGTCTAAATGAAGTGCGATACTGCTCCCAAAAAAACGAAATGACTTTAAAAGGATGAGGCAACGTCTTGAAATCTAAGGGGAAGTGAAACTTGCTTTGCGGCTGTCTACTTTCTCTCTGATTCAAATTCCTAATCAGCTTTTACTTTCAAAGGTTTTTCAGGCTCAAGTGGGCCCCCACATTCTTTGCCGATTCTAGGCGGGATTTATGACAATAGCAATACAACGCGCGCGCGAAAACGAGCGTTGTATTATGCGGAAATAGCGGGGGAAATCGTGGATAAAGTGCCCCTGTAATCGTCTGTGGTTTAGCGCGCATTTGGTGCGTTTGACGATACACTGTAGGGCAATTTCGGCAGGTGATCGGAAATAAGTGCAATCCCTTTTTCGTAGAGCTCGCGAATATTGGGTTTTACGCCGAGAGAAGCCCGTTTGGAGATCATAGTGATGGGAAATAAACAGTGTTGTGTTTTAGGGACGCATACGGCTCGGCTTTTGCCATCTTGGTCTTTATAAACTCGCCATTCCAGTTTGAGTTCGTTGACGTAGACATCTCCGAGCACCACTCCCATGGCTTGTAATTTGACGAGTTCGGTCTGATTGACAAGCCCTTCATCAAAAATGCGCTGCAGAAGGCGTAAATCGCCGATGTCTTTGCGAAGGCGAGAGCCGAATTCCTGGCGGCCGATTTCATCGATCAATGTGCGTTGGCGCTCAAGGTAGCCTGTGTCCACCCAACGTAACTCCTCTACAACCGTCGGTACTGGCTTTTGCGACGCGGAGGTTTGGCTAAAAGCGGGGCCGCTGAGTAACAAAGCGAACAATGGAATAAGCGCTTTCATGGTGCATCTATCTCAAATTAAAAGAAAACGGAATTCTACCCGGAGCCTCCGGGGGGTAGAAGGCCCTCTGGGCGCGCTATATCGCTAGACGTGTTTCATGCCGCTGAGTTCCCGGGACTTCTGTCGCGGAAAAGGCTGTGATTGTGGAATCTCAGGCTATGGTTTTAAATAGCGCGCCCGAACGAGAAGCGTATCAGCCAGGCTTTAGAGAGATTCTTATGAAAAAAACCTTATTGCTCATTGTCGTGATCCTGGCTATAGCCTTGGTCGCATTGCCTTTTTTTGGGGCTTATAAGACCGAGGAGGCATTTAACGGCTGGATCGCCGAAGTTAATCAAGCGGGAACCTATGAATTGGAATGGGAGCGTTATGAGAAGGGCTGGTTGAGCACGAATGCGGTGTTGAAAGTCGGATTCAAACAGCCGGAATTAACGGCGCTGTTCGCCGCTTCCGGGGAAGAATTCGCTATCCCGTTAAATGTTGTGCTCCATCATGGACCAGTTTTGTGGCGCGATGGCGCAGGGTTGGGATGGTTTTCAGGGCAAATTTTTCTCGATAAAGAGCAAGAAATTTGGATTCAAAATAATTTGCAGGTAGATGGCGAAGAGCCATTTTATCTTATGCGAATTTTCATGAATCTGGTTGGCAACTCTTCTTTTAATGATCGCAGTCTGCCGTTTTCGATTTCTACTGCTGATGATACGACTATTCAGGTAACGGCTTATGCCGGTGAAGGAAAAATCAGTCGCAATGGTCGCCTCCAATACACGGGGAATTTGCCTCAGCTATCTGTAGTCGATGAATCTGGAAAGATTGCTGTCGACGATATGCGGATAAAAATCGACTCCGACTTCGGTAAAAAAGTGGGAAGATATGTGCTGCCAAGTTCAGGAGAATTCTCGGTTAGCTCTATTTCTTACAACAATGAAGAAGGCACTGGTTTTTCTTTGCAGAAATTGGCTGCATTTAGTGATATGCAAATCAATGAAGAACAAACCATGGCCAATATGGTGATCAAAATTGGTTTTGGACATGTCAATTTCCTTGGTGAATCAGTTTCGGACGCAGCGTTGCAATTTCGCTTTTCCAATGTGGGCGTAGAATTTTTGGAGCATTATTTAGCGCTTATTCAACGGGGTTACGATTCTGGCGAAAATTCTGCGCAGCTCGCCATGCAATCTGCCAGCCTGGCAACAACTCATTTAATCCCCTTCGGTCCCGAATTAAAAATTGATGCTCTGAAATTTACCACCGCCGAAGGTAAGTTAAATTTTGCGGGCAGAGTGGCGGTGGCTCCCGAAGCCTCGCAAGCACTGAGTCCTTTTGAAATTCTTGCTTATTTGTCTGTGGATTCGTCATTGCTGGTAGATAAGCCCCTGGCATTCCGTCTGATGCGGCAGTCTACGTTGCGCGACTTAAATGCCGCTCAATTTGAAGGTGGTGAACAATTGACTGACGATGAAAAACAGGCGCAGGCAGACAATCAGGCACAAATGACCCTCGATATGCTGACTGTACAAGGGATGCTGATCGATAAGGGCGAGCAGTACTCCAGTGAATTTCATTTTAAAGATGGTAAGGCAGAGCTGAATGGCCAACCTGTTCCACTTCCGTTTTGATTTGGAGGAGCTTCGGCGGCGCTGGCTGTTACTGGCCACCTCCGTCGTTGCCATAGCTGTATTCGCATTAGTCGAATTGACCGGCAGCACAGCGGTGGATTGGTTTGAATTCCGCCGTCAGGATATTGCATCCGGAGACCTCTGGCGTCTCTATACCAGTCAGTTTGTACATTTCGGCCTTTATCACACGGTTATGAATGCCGCCGGATTGCTTTTTATGGTGGTGGCTTTGTATTGGTTTCTGCCCTCGATCTGGCTGGTCATCGGTGTGACTCTTATACCGCTGATGGTCGGGCTAGGCATGTATATCCTGGCTCCCGATGTGGAATTTTATCGCGGCTTTTCCGGCGTTAATTACGGTATGTTGGCGATGGGGCTTTTGCTGGCAGTGCCACAACAGCGTTGGCTGTATGGGTTCGCTTATTTGGTTGTTTTGGGAAAAATTCTGTATGAGCAGCAGCCGGGTTATGACGTGGATTATTTAAGGGAGGAAATTGGCGTGGCTGTTGCCATTGAAGCGCATTTGGCCGGTTTTTGCGCTGGGAGTTTGCTGGGGTTTGTTGGGCTGATTAGGCAAAGTTTTACAAAAGCGTCTTGACTTTGAAGTGCCTCAAAAATCAGCCGAGTGTAGGCAGATTGGTTGCCGCCAGCGCGGAAGAACCGCAGTGTACAAGTAGTACATGAGGATTCCGAGCACTGCCGGCAGCCGAGATGCCAAGTGCAGGCATTTTGAGAATTTATTGCCAAAACTTACACAGGTAGGCGGTATCGCGCACTGCCTTTACCTTGAATTTTGAATTGCCTTCAACTTCGAATGTTTGTCCGTCGGTAAAAGACTGCCAAGTCTCTTCGCCAGCAAATTGCACGGACAGTTCGCCGCTGATCACAACCATGGTTTCTTTGGCTCCGGTGGAAAACTCGTACTCACCTTGCAACATAACCCCTACAGTGGCAGGCTGCACGCCGGTATTGAAACCGATGGATTTAACGTTTCCAGAAAAGTATTCATTGACTTTCAGCATAAAAGCGCCCTCAGATTGGAGGCGCGCATTATAGCGATTGCGGGTGTAAAACCATACTGGTTTTGTCGGCTGTGGTAATCCTGTAGCAATGAGTGATAAGACGTATCAATAGGTAGTGAGATGGCTAAACATCCGCAAGAAGATCGCAATTTTGACGATCTTGCGAAGCGCTTCCAAAGCAAAATTTATGATTCCATGAAAGGCCGTTTGCGCTTGGCAGTGCTGCGTCGCGACATGGAGCTGCATCTGCCGCAGCAGCCATTGAATATTCTGGATGTCGGTGCAGGGCAGGGGCAGTGGGCGCTGGAAATGCTGCGCAAGGGCAACAGGGTGCAGCTGACAGATATCTCCGCCGAAATGTTGGCGCTCGCCAAGAATAATATTGGCCAGTCAGATTTACCTGAAGACCAAAAAGTCGCGGTTCGTTACTTGCAAACGCCTTTGCAGGAATTGAGTTCATCTCTGAGTGAAAAATTTGATCTGGTAGCCTGCCATGCTGTGTTGGAATGGTTGGATGAACCGGAGAAAATTTTTACCTGGATTTCTCCCTTGCTAAAGGAAAATGGCTGGTGCTCGCTGATTTTTTATAATTTAAACGGTTTGATTTTTAAAAATCTTTTGCGGGCGAATTATAAAAAGGTCATCAAACGCGATTTTCGCGGCTCAGTTGGCGGGCTTACACCGCTTAATCCTCTGGTTCCCCAGGATGTGATCGAATGGGCGAAAAATGCGGGTTATGAGGTGGTTTGTCAAAGCGGTATTCGCGTTTTTCACGATTATGTACTGGACAAAAACAACTATCAAAAAGACCCGGATACGGTAGAAAAATTGGAGCTTTTATATTCTCAGCAAGAACCCTATCGCGATCTTGGGCGTTACATGCACTTGTTGTTGCGGCGAATAGCCTAACGATCATTATTTATCATTGAGCAAAATGTCGCGCGCTTGATTGACGCGCGCGGCGAGAAAATCGCTGCCGCCCCTGTCAGGATGCAATTTATTGATCAGCCTTCTATGCGCTGCAATGATTTCTTCACGTGTTGGATTGCCGGATAAACCCAAAATTTGTAAGGCTTCATCGCGGCTGGGATTGGCAAAAGACGGAGCCTGTTGTTGTGTGCCGGAAAATTTATGGCCTTTGCGCGCGAAACGGATAAGGTAATAGGATTTTATATCGCGGTCGCGATAATAATTTTCCAATTCCGTCAGCTCATCATCGGTTAGATCTTCAATGTTTTTTCCCGCGCATGGGCCTTGAATAATTGAACCGCGCACTTGGCCGCTTTGTACGGTGATTTGGACGTTTAGATGTTCGGTTTTAAACGATGCTACTCCGCCAGAGCGGGAAAGCCAGAGAGGCAGAAGCCGCATCGCGGTCTGGATGCCGAATTTCAACAGCGGCAGAATTCCCGCGATAACCGCACCCATCCAATGCATTCTGCCGGTGATAACGCCAATCAACAAAACACCCGCCAGCCCAAATATCAAAACCTTGAGCAACATAGAACGTTGGCGCTCAGGCGAGAGCTTCTTGTATTTTTTAATTCCACTGAACAATAAAAACAGTAGAGCGACGAGAAATAGCAGTTTCACAATCATAATGAGCTGCTTTAGGACTCTAGAATTTTTAGATCGATGCCCATTTCGCGGAAATATTCCGCTTCTTTTTCCAGACCTGCGGTGGTGAGGGGATTTTCTTCCAGCCAGCCTTTATGGAAGATCAGGGAATAGTGATGATTTGTTTGTTTCAATATCGGAAGTTCGGCCTGATCTTCGCGCCGCCGGTGGAGAACCACTGCCAGACGCAAGCAAACCAGCATGGGTAACAATGCCTGACGGACTTTCTTTTCCAATCCATCAAAACGATCGTCGTGAATTTTTTTGCGATGCGCCCGCACCAGACAAGCCAAAATATGTTGTTCGTAACGGCCAAATCCGGCGAGGTCGCTATGACGAAGAATGTAATAGCCGTGGTTGTGATAACCCGAATGTGAAATACCGAGCCCGACTTCGTGCAGTTGCGCCGCCCACGTGAGAATTTTGCTGCGCGATACGCCGGGGATGATCGGTGCGTTGACTTGTCCCCAGAAGGTAATAGCTGTGCGGGCTACGCGTTCGGCTTGGGCGATATCGACGTTGTACTGGCTTTGCAATTTGGCAACGGCGGCGTAACGCGCATCGATATTGTTAAAGCGGCCAACCGTGTCGTAAATCAATCCTTCTTTTAAAGAAGCGTCGGCGACGTGGACTTTCTCTATTTTTAATTGGTCGAATATGGCTCGCAGAATTGCTATGCCCGCAGGCAATACGTCTCTGCGCAGCTTGGGCATGGAATCCAGAACCTTATCGCTGTCGTCGATCACGGCAGCGCTGAGTTCTCGCAGGGAAGAAGCGCGGATCATGGTACCGCCGTCCACCGGTGCGAGAAGGTCGGCGATTGCGCGCATGGTGCCGGAGGTTCCATACACCAGGTCCCAGCCTTTTTTCAGGTAAACGGGGCGGACGGATTCCAGTTCGGCACAGGCGGCGAGATAGGCAGCGCGCATGCCACGGGCGCTGACGTGGTGTTTGAGATCGTATTTTTCGGCATAGACAACACAGCCGAAACTGGCGCTTTCCAGAAGCTCGGGCTCGAAATCCCGGCCGATGATCAGTTCAGTACTGGCGCCGCCAATGTCGATGACGAGGCGGCGGTTTTCATCGCTGGCGACGCAGTGGGCGAGGCCTTTATAGACGAGACGCGCTTCTTCGAAGCCGGAGATGATCTCGATTGGGTGGCCTAATGCCTGTTCGGCTTCCTGCAGAAAATCTTCGGCATTTTTGGCGGAGCGCAAACTTTTGGTGCCGACGGCGCGAACCTGTGATGTGGGGATGTCGCGCAGTCGTTCGGAGAATCGTTTGAGACACTGCATGGCCCGTTCCCGGGCGTCTTCGGCGAGGGTTCCGGATTGCATGCCGCGCGCGATCTGCACCATATCCTTTTCCCGATCCACCGTTTCCACTGTATCTTGGTTTACGCGACAGATAATCATGTGAAAACTGTTGGATCCCAGATCCACGGCGGCGAAGTAGGGGGATTCAAAACTTTGCATGAAAAGCAATCGCGGCTGAAATGGGTCTAGAGAATAACAACAAATAGCTGCGCTCGTAACCGCAGGCGCGGTAAAAAGTCTAATAATTGATCTTTCGATCAAGTACTTATAACGGCCTTTCAGAGGCGGTTAACAACGAGGAGGCGATATGTGGGGTTTCGATACAAGAAAGATGGTAATGCCACGGCCTGAGGACGCTTTGCCTGGGCGCTCTGAGGCGATGCGGGTTCCCGAGCGACATGCCGTGCTCGGCACATCCCTAAAGGATTACCCACCAGGTACCGCCAAAGCCTTGTTTGGTATGGGGTGCTTTTGGGGGGCTGAGCGGCTGTTTTGGCAACAGGAAGGCGTGTACTCCACGGCGGTTGGTTATAGCGCTGGTTTTACGCCCAATCCAACCTATGAAGAAGTCTGCTCCGGCCAAACCGGCCACAACGAGGTGGTGCTGGTGGTCTATTGGACCGACAAACTGGCGTATACCGATTTGTTGAAGCTGTTCTGGGAAAACCACAATCCCACCCAGGGCATGCGCCAGGCAAACGATAGAGGCACACAGTACAGGTCCGGCATCTACTATTTCGACGCTGAGCAGCAAAGCGCCGCAGAAGCGTCGCGGGCGATCTATCAACAGCTGTTGGCAGAGCGGGACGCAGGCACTGTGACCACCGAGATTCTGGCGGCGCAGCCCTTTTATTTCGCCGAGCCTTACCACCAGCAATATCTGGCCAAGAATCCGAATGGCTATTGCAACCTGCAAACCCTGGCCAAATCCGGCCTGCCGGCTTTTGCAGTGGAGAAAGTCTAAATCTGCGGCCCCGAATTGAGAGGCGGTATAGGGGGGACGGAATCCGGCATGCGCAGGCGATAGGCGAAGGCAATTACATGGGCGACGGCGATATATAACTCTTCTGGGATATGGTCGCCGATTTCGATCTGGGTCAGCAGTTCCACTAACGCCGGGTTATCGCATAGCGGCACTCCGTGCTCGCGAGCGAGTGCAATAATCTGCTCCGCCTCGGCTCCTTCTCCCTTGGCTGTGACCTGCGGAGCGCCGCGTCCGTCGTAAAACAGGGCGACCGCTTTTTCAAGTTTGGGGCGCAGCGACTGGCTCATCAGGTTTTGATATCGATCAGTGAATAATCAAGGCGAATTTTTTGTTCCGGTGGCGGATTTTGCGAGCAGCGCAAGTCTTTGACGATCATTCCCTGCTTCTCCAGGTCTTCTTTCAGTTCCATCAGATGTTCGCTCGCCAGTTCACGCAGCGATTTTTGTTCAGTCCAAAGGGTTGCTTCGACATTTTTCTCATACACGCTGATTTCCGCAGCCAACTCGCCCATGTGATCCAGCTCCAGCTGCATAAACACTTTCCAGCGACCGGTTTTGGTCCTTTCTTTTTTGTTCCGCTTTTTGCCCGGTTCATCTTTTTCCGCAATACGGGGTTCGACGATATTCAGGTAGAGATTGCCGTAGGCGTATGGCAGCTTTAATGGAATATCCAGATGCCATTGCGCGGGTGCCGTTGGGTCGTTGAGTTGATTGCTCAGAGTTCTGATCTGCTGCAGCTGCACCTGGGCCAGGCTTTTCCCCACCAGTTGTTGCACGGCTTGCGCCAGCCCTTGACGTTTGTCTGCCGCCTGCATTTGGCGCTTGTGATGGGGCGTCAGAATCTCAAGCAGGCCGGAAAACAACTGCTCCAGAACCCCCGCTGCGGGAAGTGCTTTTGCTGAAATTGGCGGCGTGCTAACCAAAGAGGGAGCCAGTTGAGTTAATTGAGCCAGCGTCCCTTTCGTATCTGTATCCGCTAGCGATGATGGACGACTCGGGCGCGGTTGCTCTGCCAGTTCGACCAAACGTCGCTCATAAAAGATGCCACTTTCAATCACGGCTTTTTGCAGAAGGGATGGGCCTTTGGGCAAAGCAAGAACCGCCGGGTCGACCGCTAATTGCTTGACATTGTCCAGCAATTTGCCGAGCTGCCTCAGTGGTGATTGGGGCGGAAGCTGCGGTGCAGCTTGCAAGCGCTGTTGCACTTGATCACTCAGTTGCAGCAACGTTTTCAATGGTTGTGCGGCAGGCAGGGCTTGCGCAAGCGTAGTTGTTATCGCCGTTTGCTGAGTTGGCGTTAATGGCGCAGATGTTGAGGCTTTGGCTGGTGCCGAGGCCAAAGGTAAGTGGGGCGAAGGCGCTGCCTTGACCTCATTGCGTATTGGTAGCTGGTTGATTGGTAACGGTTTGCCATCCGGGACTAAAGCTCTGCCATCCGCTACCGGGATTTTCCCGGAGATTTCATTCGTGATTGAAGGCAGGGTTGCGTTGGTCGTGGTGGAATTGCCAGTGGCCGACGCTGGTGGCGCGAGAGCGGAATTCTGTATTTGCGGTGGCAGAACCAATAAACCGCGCGGAGTGACCAGCACCTGCACCTGAGCTGAACGGGAAATCGCCAGATTGGTCAGGGTGGTAACAGTCTGGTTCTTGATCGACAGCTCCACCAGCTTGACCTCCGGATCCTGCAAGACGGATTGCAGAGTCTTTTGCGCTGGGGTGTTTTTCGTCGGGTTCTGCTGCAGGTCCTGCAACAATTGTTGTCGTTCCTTATCGGCGATCACCACAATCTGGGTGACTTCTGCATTCACTCGCTGACCGATTTGCAACTTAAGGTCCGTCAGTATCTGCTGTAGCTCAGGCGCTATCACCTTGGCTGCTGATGGGTCACTGGCGGTTGGTTTGGGGTCGATGAGCATGGGGAAGCAGGCTGCTGGGATGTGTATTTAACCATAGCACCCGGAAGCGTTCGCCAGCTGAGATCTATGGTTTTTCTAATGGAAAACATTGCATTTCTTATCTGTAGGGCTAGGGAAATTTTTTGAGAGAACTTTCAATTCTCTGATATAAGCACTTGAAACTATTGGGATTTGCGACGATTATGCCGCACTTGTTATGCGCCAGGATGGAAAGAACAACCTGTTGCGCTGAGCTAAACTGACCTGGCGGTGGCATAATCCGCTGCGTTGCCAAGGGCCCTTAATCCATCAATTGACCGGAAGCTTGCGTGCCGAGTTTAGAATTCCACCAATTCACGTGCCTGCGGGACGGTCATCCTCTATTCCATCCTTTGACGTTCTCACTCAGCGGCGGCGAGATCGTGCAAATCTCCGGGCCAAACGGCGCCGGCAAAACCACCTTTTTGCGCGCTATGTGCGGTTTGTTTGACGAATGGAGCGGGGAGATGCGCTGGCGAGGAGAATCCCTGCGCACGCCCAACTTTTCCATGCGGAGTGAGCTGCTTTATCTCGGTCACCAGGCTGGAGTGAAAAAGTCGCTGACGGCGGCAGAAAATTTGCGCTGGTTTTTTGGTGTGCAGGGTTTGTCGTTCCCGGGAGATATTCGCTCCGCGCTCGCTCAGGTCGGTCTGGCGGGGTATGAAGATACCTTTTGTTATCAGATGTCCGCCGGTCAGATGCGGCGGGTGGCATTGGCCCGTTTGTACGTTACCCAGGAACCAGTTTGGATTCTTGACGAACCGTTCACAGCAATTGACCGTTTTGGCGTGAAGCACCTCGAAACTTTGCTGCAACGTCATGTCTCTAACGGAGGCCTAGTGATACTGACGACGCACCAGCCTCTGGCGATCGATGGGGTGCGTTTGATCGAATTGCAGCCTTTTGCCGGCGCCAGTCTGGCGAGCGATGAATTGGTAGAGGGCGAGCAATGACGGTTGAGACCTTTAGCCTGCGCCGGGCATTTGTTGCCGGGTTGCGTCGGGAACTGGTGTTGTCGTACCGACACAAGGGCGATTTGGCAAACCCGCTGATCTTTTTCCTTATGGTCGTTGTCTTCACACCCCTTGGTATTAGTGAAGATCCGCGTATGCTGGCGAAGATCGCACCCGGGATGTTGTGGGTGATCGCTCTGCTGGCCACCTTGTTATCCCTCGACGGATTGTTTCGCAGTGACTATGACGACGGGTCGCTGGAGCAGATGGTGCTCAGCCCCCAACCTTTGGGACTGTTGGTATTGACCAAGGTTTTTGCCCATTGGTTGTTGACCGGGGTGCCTTTAACATTGCTGGCCCCGGTGCTGGGTGTGATGTTGCAGATGCCCGGTGATGGCTACGGTGTGCTGGTGTTGTCGCTGCTGGTGGGCACCGGCAGCTTGAGTCTGATTGGTGCTATAGGTGCGGCTCTGACCGTGGGGTTGCGCAAAGGTGGGTTGCTGCTGTCTTTGATCATCATGCCGTTTTACGTGCCGGTTTTGATCTTCGGCAGCGGCGCGGTCAAGAATGCCATCGAAGGTTTTCCGGTAGGGGCGGAGCTGGCGATACTGTGCGCCATGCTGGTTGGCTGGTGTATGTTTGCGCCTCTCGCTATCGCCGGTGCCTTGAAAATTAGTGTGCGCGCGTGATGGCGTGCTGAACAGATTCCAATAAGAGAAGGTTAATAACGTGGCTTGGCAATGGTTTCACCGCTTGGGGTCCCCGAAATGGTTTTACGAAAAGACAGGGCCGTGGTTGCCCTGGCTTGGTTTTATTTCCATCGCCTTGATTCTGATCGGTTCCACTTGGGGGCTGGCCTTTGGTCCGTCGGAAGCCAAGCAGGGCAATAGCGCGCGCATCATTTATATCCATGTACCCACGGCTGTATTGTCGATGGCGGGCTATTACGTGATGGCCATTGCTGGAGCCATAGGTTTGATCTGGCGGATGAAGCTTTCCTTTATGGTGATGAAGGCCGCTGCTCCCATAGGCGCGATCCTGACGTTTTTAGCGCTGTTTACCGGCGCGGTCTGGGGCAAACCAACTTGGGGCACCTGGTGGGTGTGGGATGGGCGCATTACGTCGATGGTGGTGCTGTTCCTCTTGTACCTCGGCATAGTGGCGTTGCAGGAGGCGTATCAGAATCAGGATACAGCGGACAAAATCTGCGCTGTGTTGGCCTTGGTTGGTATGGTGAATATCCCGATCATCTATAAGTCGGTGGACTGGTGGTACACCTTGCACCAACCCGCCTCTTTGAAACTCACCGGTAAATCCAGCATCGACCCCAGCATGGCCTATCCGCTGCTGTTGATGATCCTGGCGTTTTACATTTTCTATACCTGGGTATTGCTGATGCGTACGCGTGTGGAGATTTTGAAGCGCGAGCAGAAAACAACCTGGGTAAAAGACTTGGTGGCGCGAGGCTAGACCATGAAATTTCAATTCGCGGATTTTTCGTCGTTTCTTTGGATGAATGGCCATGGGCCCTTCGTCTGGGGTTGTTATCTGGTGGTATTTATTGGATTGGCATTCCTGGCGTTGGAACCTCGTTTTCAGCGTCAAAGATTTATTAAACAACAGAAGAATTTAGCCCGCCGTAACGTGTCACAAGCAGTTAGCGAGCAAGCGTCGGGCTCCAGCGAGGGAGCTTAAGGTTTCAATGAGAGGTAAGTGCTAAAAATGCATCCAGTCAGAAAACAGCGGCTCCTGTTGGTGCTTGCGTTAGTTGTCGCCAGTTCGACGATCATTGGTTTGAGCGTGTACGCGATGCGTCACTACGCCGACTTTTTCTATCCTGTGTCGAAAATCGTCTCCGGTGAAGCCCCGCTGCATAAATCCATTCGCGCTGGCGGGTGTGTTGTGCCGGGCACCATAGTTTCCGCCAGCGATCGTCTGCACACTGAATTTGTCATTACCGATGGTATTGAGCGAGTCAAAGTTGTTTACGACGGCTTGCTGCCGGATATCTTTGGCGAAGGTGAGGCGGCTGTCATCACCGGCAAGCTCAATGACGAGCGAGTTCTGGTCGCCACCCAGGTATTGGCCAAACACGACGAAAATTACGTCCCACCCGAGGTGGCATCTTCCATGTCACCGGTTGAGCGCCACAACGAAGCATGTAAGGGTATGAATTATGGTTCCTGAGTATGGCCATCTGGCGCTCATCATTGCGTTTGTTCTTTCCATAGTGCTCTTCATAGTTCCGTTGCTTGGTACTTTTACGGGGCGAGTTCTTTGGATGAACTCTGCCCGACCTCTTGCGGTAGGTCTGTTTGTTTTTACGGCGATTTCGTTTCTTGTCCTGGTCTATGCGTTTCTACAGGACGATTTCACCGTCAAATACGTCGCCAGCCATTCCAATACCCTTTTGCCAACCTTCTATAAAGTGACCGCGGTTTGGGGTGGACACGAAGGCTCGGTACTTTTGTGGGCCTTGGTTTTGACCGGCTGGACTGTCTCTGTCGCCTTGTTTTCGCGCGAATTGCCGCTTCAGGTTGTAGCGCGGGTGTTGTCGGTCCTGGGCTTTGTCGCCGTCGGTTTTATTGCTTTCATTCTGTTCACCTCCAACCCTTTCGATCGCCTGCTGCCCAATCCGGTAAAAGAGGGTAATGACCTCAACCCGCTGTTGCAGGACATCGGCATGATCATCCACCCGCCGACCCTGTATATGGGATATGTGGGCTTTTCCGTATGTTTTGCCTTTGCGATTGCGGCTCTTATCGGCGGTCGGTTGGATAGCGCTTGGGCGCGTTGGTCGCGTCCTTGGACCAATATGGCGTGGGTTTTCCAGACACTTGGCATCATGCTCGGCAGCTGGTGGGCGTACTACGAACTGGGCTGGGGCGGCTGGTGGTTCTGGGATCCGGTGGAAAATGCGTCCTTTATGCCCTGGTTGGTCGGTACCGCATTGGTTCACTCCCTGGCCGTCACCGAGAAGCGCGGAGTTTTTAAAAGCTGGACGATTCTTTTAGCGATTCTGGCGTTTTCGTTGAGTTTGCTCGGTACCTTTATCGTCCGTTCCGGTGTTCTCACATCGGTGCACGCATTTGCCACAGACCCGACCCGCGGTCTTTTTATTCTGGCGTTCCTGGGTGTTGCCGTCGGCGGATCTTTGCTGCTCTACGCGCTGCGTATTCCGGAAATTCGCAGTGTGCAGGGATTCGGTCTCTTTTCCCGCGAAAGTTTTTTGCTGGTCAACAATGTGCTGTTTGCGGTTGCCGCTGCAGGCGTTCTGTTTGGCACTCTTTATCCTCTGCTGGTAGACGCTCTTTGGGGAGTGAAACTGTCTGTAGGACCGCCGTTCTTCAATTTGATCTTTGTTCCGCTGATGTCGCTGGTGGCGATATTTCTGGGTATTGGAGTCGCGCTTAATTGGAAAAAGACTCGTATGGAAACTTTGACCGTTTGGTTGGGTGTTCCTGTGCTCGCAGCCGTCATTTTGGGATTGTTATTCCCGTTGCTCGCCAACGAGTACCACTGGGGTACGGTGGCTGCGGTTTTCCTGGGCAGTTGGGTGATTTTGGCCTCCTTGAGCGATCTGCTCCGCAAACTGCGCAATAGTCGTCCCATGTGGGCAGGCTTGCCCAAACTGAGCGTGAGCTATTGGGGAATGCAGCTTGCTCACGTAGGTTTTGCGATGGCTCTGATAGGGGCCGCAGTCAATACCATAGAGGCAGATCACAAAGACGTGCGCATGGTATTCGGTGAGCGTCAGACTATCGGAGGCTATGAATTCGAATTGGTGGATGTGTTCCCCAAACGCGGTCCGAACTACGAAGCCCAGGTTGGCGAGGTCAATGTCTACCGCGACGGCAAACTGGTGACCACCTTGATGCCCGAGAAACGCCACTACCTGTCTGACCGCGGCAACGTGATGACGGAAGCCGGTATTGAGGCGGGCTTCTTGCGCGATTTGTTCGTCGCCTTGGGTGACCGACTCGACAACCGCGCCTGGTCTATGCGCATTCACCACTTCCCACTGGTGCGTTGGATCTGGCTCGGCGCGATCCTGATGGCTTTGGGTGGTGGTTTGACAGTGTTCGATAAGCGCTATCGTGCGAAGCGCACAGCAGAGCGCGGTGTGGAAAAAGCTGCAGTTGTCGCTACCTGATGGATTTTTCGAGGAATAAAAAGGCGCAATGAAACGTTTTAAATTATTTATTCCGTTCGCCGTTTTTGCGGTGATGGCCGGTTTGCTTTATATCGGTCTGAGTCTCGATCCCAATGAATTGCCGTCGGTGTTGATCGATAAACCTGTGCCGGAATTTGCATTGCCGGATCTGGATAATCCGGAAAAGGTGATCACCCCGGCTACCATGAAAGGCAAACCTTATCTGTTGAACGTTTGGGCCACCTGGTGCCCGTCTTGTAAATATGAGCACCCTTATTTGCTCAAATTAGCAGAGATGGGAATTCCGATTTACGGCGTCAATTACAAGGATGAATCGGAAAAGGCCCGCAAACTGCTGCGCGATACAGGCAATCCGTATCAGGCGAATATCGTCGACGAGGAGGGCACGCTGATTATGGCCTTAGGCGTCTATGGTGCTCCTGAGACATTTATTGTCGATGCCGAAGGCATTATTCGTTACAAGCTGGTTGGCGTGGTTACCGAAGAAATTTGGACGTCCACCATGGCGCCTATCTTTTTTGGCGAGTAATCCCCGCTGTGAAACGCTGGATTTTTGGTTGGCTATTGATACTGCTGTCAGCACCTGTATACGCACAGGTGCTGACAGGTCCGGGCACGCAGTTGGATGTGCTGCAGAAAATCCAAGGTCGCTGGCGATCTGACTGTCATCCGGTGGAGGCGGGACCTCGATACGGCTATCAGCGCATCAATCTAACTGTCAATTTCACCCACTTTAAATTTTCCGTGGATGAATTTCCCTCTGCGGAATGCGCGACTCCGCGCTCGACTACCGAAAGCCGCTTTCGTTTTGCGCTGCGCGAACCAATCGTTGCTCGCGATGGCACTCCGGCATTTGCCATTGATTTTGCTGCAGATGGCGCAGTGAAAATGAATTTATATCCGCTCAATATCATCCACTACAAAGCGGGAACCTTGCGCTTGGGTGAGCCTCCAGTGGTGGAGATTGAAGACCGCTTGCAGGAACTCGATCGCGAATTGATTTTCAAGCGCTAAAACCATTTCTTAATGTTCTATGCCTGCGATGCCTTTGCCCGTGGGCATCCATCTGTTTCACCAGTATACTGCCGGCTTTTTTAAACCTTGGCCGGTGCCAAGCTTTTCCAGGTGCAAGTCATGTCTAATTCAGGTCGGTTTCTGCCCGAGTGGGCTCCCGTCAAGTCCGTTGTTTTGGTTTGGCCCTATCCGCACGGTGACTGGCAAGTCAACTATTCCGCCATTGTCGACTGTTATTGGGGAATTCTCTCCTCGCTGAGCGCCGAAATTGAAGTGTGGTTATTGCTCCATCCGTCGCTTGATCGAGCTGCATTTGAAGAAGAAGTGCGCCAGAAAATTGCGCAACCAGAGCGCGTTCGCATCCGCGAGACGCTTTACGATGACACCTGGGTGCGCGATTACGGCCCTCTGTCCACCGCCAAAGGCTACATTTCCTATACCTTCAATGGTTGGGGCGGCAAATATTCCGCGCACAATGACAATGCGGTACCTGTAGCGCTTGCCGATTGGCTCGGTTCTCCCGTGCAAAAATTCGATTTTGTGTGCGAAGGTGGCGGGTTGGAAACCAATGGCGAAACTCTGCTGTTGAACGCCAACTGCATCATCGACGAGCACCGCAATCCCGGTTGGGATAAAAACGCCATCGAGCGCTTTTTCCGCGAAACGCTCGGCGTTAACAAGTTTGCCTGGGTGGAAGATATCTGTCTGACCGGAGATGATACCGATGGTCACATAGATACCATAGTGCGCTTCGCCTCTGCCGACACTGTGGTCTACGCTGGACCGAATCCGTCGCACATAGATGCTGCCATCCTGGAGAATTTGCACACGCAAGTACAGCAATTGGCGGCGCAACACGGCTGGCGCACTTTTGCCTTGCCCAGCCCCGGTTATCAAAGCTTGATCGACGGTCGCGACCTTCCTTGCACCTATGCGAATTTTTTAATCGCCAATGATTGTGTATTCGCGCCAATTTATGGTCTTACGGAAGACTCGGCGGCGGTGAAGGTTCTCTCCGAAGCTTTTCCCCGCCACAAAATCGTTCCGGTACGCTGTGAGGCACTGCTGGAACAGCATGGCAGTCTGCACTGCGCCACCATGCAAATCGCCCGTTTAGCCTAACTTAACTTTGCCAGGTGTCACTTATGAGCCAATCCATTACCGCCGCAGTTATTCAGCAGGCCGTCGACAGTAATGACAAAGAGCAAAACCTTGATCGTACCGAGGCTTTGATTAAAGAAGCCGTGGAGCAAGGGGCGGAGCTGGTGGTGCTGCAGGAGCTTCACGCCACGCAATATTTCTGTCAGGTGGAAGACACCAACTATTTCGACCTGGCCGAGCCGCTCGACGGCTACACCTACCAGCGTTGCGCTGACATCGCAGAAGCCCACGACATAGTTCTGGTGCTGTCGCAATTCGAAAAACGTGCGACCGGCCTCTACCACAACACCGCGCAGGTGATCGATGGCGATAAGGGCCGGGTAGGGGTGTTCCGCAAGATGCACATCCCGGACGATCCGGGCTTTTACGAAAAATTCTATTTCACGCCCGGCGACGCCGAAGGTTTCCTGAAAGGCTTTCAGCCGGTGCAAACCCGCGTCGGTAAGTTAGGTGTGTTGGTGTGCTGGGATCAGTGGTATCCGGAAGCAGCTCGTTTGATGGCTCTGGCAGGTGCCGACATGCTGATTTACCCAACGGCAATCGGCTGGAATCCGGAAGATGACACCGAAGAGCAGAATCGCCAGCGCGATGCCTGGGTCACCATCCAGCGCGCTCACGCAATTGCCAACGGCGTTCCTGTGCTGGTTGCCAACCGCACGGGTTTCGAGTTGTCACCCAGCGGCTCAGGGGAGGGCATCGAATTCTGGGGAACCAGTTTTATTGCCGGGCCTCAGGGGGAGTTTCTGCTGATGGCGGATTCCGAAAGCGAAGGCGCCTTCTGTGCGGAGATCGATCTGGAAAGATCGGAAAATGTCCGCCGAATTTGGCCCTATCTGCGCGATCGCCGCATAGATGCCTACGATAATCTGACCAAGCGTTGGCTGGCGGATCGCCAATTACCCTAATTGGTGCCCAAACGACTAATTAACGGATATGTGGGGAACTTAGCTGCACTGCAGCATGGTTATGCTATGATCAATTAAGACGTGTACACAATTTGAGCGTGTACATGGTGCATCAACGTGGCGCACGTGAGTGCCTTAGGAGATCCCTATGCTTTACCACGCTTATGAGCTAAGCCATGCCGCCGTTGCGCCGCTGCGTCAGATAGCGGACTACCAAAAACGGTTGTATCGATCACCCTATAACCCTGTCGCCTATACCTGGACAGGTCGCTCGATTGTAGCGGCCTGCGATCTCTTCGAATCCCTCACGCGCCGCTACAGCAAACCTGCGTGGAATCTTCCCAAGACATTGGTCAATGGTTATCCGGTCACGGTTATGCCCGAGGTGGTGTGGCAAAAGCCCTTTTGCGAATTGATGCACTTCCGCCGCGATGCGGAGGAGCTGAAGCACGCCCGCTCAGGTTCGGTCAGGGATCCGCGTGTATTGCTGGTCGCGCCTCTGTCCGGTCACTATGCCACCTTGTTACGGCGTACAGTCGAAGCTTTTTTGCCGGAGCATGAAGTGTTCGTGACCTGCTGGGCGGACGCCCGCGAAGTGCCGCTTGCCAAAGGACGCTTCGATTTGAACGACTATATCGATTACATCATCGAAATGATCCAGATCGTGGGTCCCCAGGCTCATGTGGTGGGTATCTGCCAGCCCGGTCCGCCTGTACTGGCAGCTATATCCTTGATGGCTGAAGTGGACGATCTAGCTTTGCCCGCCACTATGACCTATATGGGCTCTCCCATAGATCCGCGCGAATCGCCGACAGTCCCCAATAAGCTCGCGCTGGAGCGTTCATACGGTTGGTTCAAGGACAACGTCATCTACTCAGTCCCCTGGCCCAACAAAGGTTTTATGCGGCGCGTCTATCCAGGATTTCTTCAGCTCGGCGGTTTTATCAGCATGAACCGCGACCGCCACTTTCTGGCCCACAAAGAGTATTTCGAGCATCTGGTGCAGGGCGATTGCGACAGTGTGCATAAGCACCGGGAGTTTTACGACGAATATCTCGCCGTCATGGATCTGACGGAAGAGTTCTATCTGCAGACCATTCGCGATGTATTCCAGGAATTCAAACTGGCGCGCGGAGAGTTTTTCCATCATGGCCAGCGGGTGAAACCCGAAGCGATTACCAAGGTTGCCCTTATGACGGTGGAGGGTGAAAAAGATGATATCTCCGGCATAGGCCAGACCCAGGCAGCCCATAGGCTTTGCACCGGTATTCCGAGCGAGATGAAGGTGGACTATATCCAACCCGGGGTGGGGCATTACGGTGTTTTCAGCGGTACCCGGTTCCGCACGGAAATCCAGCCACGGATGCGGCAATTTATGCGGAATTACTGGGACCCGAAAAAAGAGTTGGTCTACCGAAAAGACACGCCGTTAGCCGAGTAGTGGGATTGTAGAGGGATTATTGGCGTAGCCTAGAAATGAAAAAGCCCCGCAAAGCGGGGCTTTTTACTGAATGATGGCGGACCGGACGGGGCTCGAACCCGCGACCTCCGGCGTGACAGGCCGGCATTCTAACCGACTGAACTACCGGTCCGCGAATGACTAACTATTTACTGCAACTTCCCTGCAATGGTGGGTGGTACAGGGATCGAACCTGTGACCTACGGCTTGTAAGGCCGTCGCTCTCCCAACTGAGCTAACCACCCGAGGGAGCGGCGTATTCTAATGAAATTGCCTTTGGCGTCAATAGGACGCGCAAAATAATTTCCGTTGATTTACTCGTTTGGCACGCTGTTATAATCCCCCGCTTGTCCATAAATCGCCGGGAGAGTTCTCAAAGTGCCTAAGTTTCTGTTGATTCTCTGGATCATCCTGATGGCGCCTTATCAGGTGATGGCGGCGATCGACGTATACGAGTTTACGGATGAAGACGATCGCCGGCGCTATCAGAAATTTCTGGAAGAGCTGCGCTGCCCCAAGTGCAAAAACAACAACTTGGCAGGGACCAATTCGGAAATCGCAGAGGATTTACGTCGAGAACTGCACAAAATGGTGATCGAGGGAAAAAGCGATGAAGAAATCATCGACTTTATGGTGTCTCGTTACGGTGATTTTGTGCTTTATCGCCCCCGCCTCCAAGGCAACACCATCGCGCTCTGGGGTGCACCGATTGTTTTTCTGTTGATTGGGCTCGGTACCGTTGGCTGGATTGTGGCGCGTCGCCGCAACTTGGTAAACGCCAGGGCGGAGTTGAGCGAAGAAGAACAAAAACAATTAGCCGCCATTCTTGCAAGCGAAAAAAATGGCTCAAAAAAATCCAAAAATTGACGGTGTATTTCACTCATGGCGTTTTGGCAAATAATTGTAGTGTTCAGCATCGCGGCCATTTTGTTCGTTATTTGGCCATTGCTTAAAGCTCCTTTCTCCCGCAAATCCAAAGTGCAAGGCAGCGGTCGCGATGAAACTCAAATCGAACTTTACCGCGAACATCTAGCCGATTTGGAACAATCCTTTGCACGCGGCGAAATAGATCAAACCCAGTTCGATGAATTGAAACTGGAATTGCAAAAGACCCTGGTGACCGAAGGCGCAGGGGAGACTGCCGACAACTGGCGCTCCGGCGGTAAAAAATTATTGGTGGCTGCAGCTGTATTGGCGCCGGTATTGGCTCTCGTGTTGTACAGCCAATGGGGGCAGAAAAAAGACTGGGACATTTATCAGGCGCTGGAAGCCATCCCCAAATCTGAATCCCGCGAAGAATACGATAAACGCCTGCGCGAATTGGCCGTGATGGTGCAGGCGCGTTTGAACCAGACACCGGATAACCTGCAATTGCTGAATTTGCTGGCTCAGTCGGCCATGACGCTGCAGGATTACGACCAAGCCGTTCACGCTTACCGCAAAATCCTCGATAAATTTCCGGATTCCCCGCGCATTATTGCCAACTTGGCCCAGGCGATGTTTTACCGCGCAGGCAATACAGTCACGCCAGAAGTGCGCGAATACACCCATAAAGCGCTGAAGCTTGCGCCCATGATGCCGGAAATGCTCGGTCTTGCCGGTATCGATGCAAAAAATCAGGGCGATTACCGCTCGGCGATTCGCTACTGGAAAACTGCGGTCCAATATATGGACCCGAATTCCCGTGCCGCGCAGGGATATTTGAATGGTATTGCCAGTGCAGAACAGGCTTTGGCAGCCGCCGGGGAAACGATTTCCGATGAAAAACCGGCGGGCGCGTCCTCATCTGCCAAAATTGAACTCAGCGTCAGCCTGGGTGAGTCGGTGCAGATCAGCGGCGGCGAAACTCTTTTCGTCTACGCCCGTGCCTGGCAAGGACCGAAAATGCCTCTGGCCATCCAAAAATTATCAGCCTCTCAATTGCCGGTCACTTTGACACTCGACGAAGGAATGGCGATGGCACCAGGAATGACGATAAAAAGTTTTCCCGAATTGGAGTTGGTTGCGCGGATTTCCAAAACCGGCAGTCCGACGGCGCAATCGGGAGATTGGCAGGGCAGTATCGGACCCATTAAATTGGACGCCTTGGACGGCGTGCAACATATCGTGATCTCTGAACAGTTGCCCTAGTCCATTCGTCTCCGCCAGAATCGCGGAATTATTCTTGATGGTAGGTCGGTCCGGCGGAATGCACTATGCTATCCGCTTTTCTGTCAGTCTGGATCGTTCATCCGGCCCCACAAAAAAATAAGCGAATAGAGCATGCGGTTAAAAAGCATTAAGTTGGCTGGATTTAAGTCATTTGTGGATCCCACCACAGTCAACTTCCCAAGTAATTTATGTGCAGTCGTCGGTCCTAACGGGTGCGGCAAGTCCAACATCATCGATGCGGTGCGCTGGGTGATGGGGGAGTCTTCGGCCAAAAACCTGCGCGGCGAGGCCATGACTGACGTTATCTTCAACGGCTCCAACACGCGCAAACCGGTTGGTCAGGCGTCCATCGAACTCGTCTTTGATAACAGCGACGGCAAAGTGACCGGCGAATACGCCCGTTACGCGGAAATCTCCGTCAAGCGCAAAGTCACCCGCGATGGCCAGAATGTTTATTACCTGAACGGCAACAAATGCCGTCGGCGTGACATCACCGATATTTTCCTCGGCACAGGTCTCGGTCCCCGCAGTTACGCCATCATCGAGCAAGGGATGATTTCCCGCTTGATCGAAGCAAAACCCGAAGACCTGCGGACTTACGTCGAAGAGGCTGCGGGCATCTCCAAATACAAGGAGCGCCGTCGCGACACGGAAAACCGTATGCAGCGCACCAAGGAAAACCTGGAGCGCCTGACGGATATCCGCGAAGAATTGGAGCGGCAGATCGTGCGTTTGGAGCGCCAGGCGCAGGCTGCGGAAAAATATAAAGAACTGAAACAAGGCGAGCGCGAATTAAAAGCGCGCCTGCAAGCCGTCCGCTACCGCACTCTGCGCGGTGAGGCGGATCAGAAGCGCGAAATCATTCGCGATCTCGAATTAAAAGTTGAGTCGGTGGTGACACAGCAGGTCCACCAGGACTCGACCATCGAAATTCAGCGTACCCGCCATTTGGAATTGAGCGATAAGTTCAACGACGTGCAAGGCCGTTTTTATGCGGTCGGTGCCGATATTGCGCGTATCGAACAAACCATCCAGCACATCAACGAGCGCGAACGCCAGCTCAAAACCGATCTCGAACAGACCGTGCGCGACTGCACCGAGGCCGAAGAGCACTTGGCGCAAGATCTCCACAAAATGGAAGGCTGGCAGGCTGAATTAGCAGAAATCGAGCCTGAATTGTCACTGCTGAGCGAAGCCGAAGAAATGTCTTCGGAAACGCTGCAAACCGCAGAAGATGCCATGCAATCCTGGCAGCAGGATTGGGACACCTTCAACCAGCGCGCCGCGCAACCTCGCCAGCAAGCCGAAGTTCAGCAGTCTCGCATTCAGTATCTGGAGCAAGTCCAACAGCGCCTGTTGGAGCGTATACGCAAGCTTGAAGACGAAAAGCAGGGGTTGGTTATTGGCGATGTGGAAGACCAGATCGTCGAGCACGAACAAGCCTTGGCCGAATTGGAATTGGAACTCGAAAGCAAACAGCAAAAGTCTCTGGAAGCAGCGGACAGTGTGCAACAGCTGCGCGAGCGCGAACGTGAGCTGGCGGCGGAACTGGATGAATGGCGAAGCCGTCATCAGCTGGCGCGCGGGCGTCAGGCTTCATTGGAAGCTCTGCAACAGGCAGCGCTGGAGCAGGGCAGTTCCGAGACGAAAAACTGGTTGCGCAATACCGGTCTGGAAAATGCCAAGCGTGTTGCGGATGCCATTACGGTTGTCAGCGGTTGGGAAAAAGCGGTTGAAACTGTTTTAGGGCAGGACCTGCAAGCGGTTTGTGTGACCGGTGAATTTGAACGTATTGCCGAGCAAGCAGCACAGCTGGAAAAAGGCGTGCTCACGCTGATCGACGGCGCTGCATCAGCAGCTGCGGAAAAATCGCCTCAGTCGTTGATAGAAGTAGTGTCGGGTGCGCCCGAAATCGAAAATCTGCTCGCCGGAATTTATCGCGCTGAATCTCTGGGTGAAGCATTTGAGCGCCGCAAAAATTTGCAAGCGGGCGAATCCATCGTCACTCGCGACGGCATTTGGCTGGGACCCAATTGGGCGCGCGTCACCCGCGCGAGCGATGCCACTGCTGGTGTTATCGAACGTAAACAGCAGCTGGAAGTGTTGGCGGCGGAAATAGAAGAACAACAAGAGCGAATTTCTGCTCTCACCGACGAGCTGCAAGAGTGCAAAGCCCGTCTGGCCGAAACCGAAAAAAATCGCGATCTTTTGCGCTCGGAATCAGACCTGTTGTTGCGCAAACAAAGTGATATGCGCAGCAAGCTCAGCGCCATGACCGCTAAGGTGGAGCAGGTGTTGGAAGGTCGCCGCCGCGCCACAGCGGAAATAGCTGACGCACGCGAGCAACTGCAGGTAGAAGCGGAAAATCTCGCGGAAGCGCGTGCGCAATTGCAGGAAGCCATCGAGTCGATGGAGCACGACACGCAAGAGCGCGAGCGTTTGCTGTCGAAGCGCGATGAATTGCGTATGCAGTTGGATCAGGCGCGGCAAAAAGCGCGACACGATAAAGATCGCGCGCACGAATTGGCGATGCGTTTCCAATCGGTCAAAACGCAATTGCAAGCGGTCAATCAGGGCATACAGCGTCTGCGCGAACAAATGCAGCGCATGACCGATCGGCGTGCCAAATTGGAAGAAAGTCTGCGCGAAAGTCAGGAGCCGGTGGAAAACTACCGGATGGAGCTGGAAAGCAAACTCGAGCAGCGCATCCAGATTGAAGAAGAATTGCAGCAAGCTCGCCGCAATCTGGAAGAAGTGGAAACTCTGTTGCGCGATGCGGAAAGGCAGCGACAACAAGTTGAACACAGTCTGCAAGAAGTGCGCGGACGCCTGGAACGGGAGCGTTTGGAGGCTCAGACCTTGGAGGTGCAGGCGCAAGGTCTGCAGCAGCAACTGGCTGAAGAAGAATTTGCACTCGACGCCGTGTTGGAATCTCTGACTGATGAAGACACTGAAGCTGCTCTGAGTGAAGAACTCAATGCCATTGGAGCGAAAATCAGCCGCTTAGGGCCGATCAACCTCGCAGCGATTGACGAATATAAAACTGAATCCGAGCGCAAACAGTATCTGGATGCGCAGAATCAGGATCTGCAGGAAGCGCTGGAAACCCTGGAAAATGCGATCCGTAAAATTGACCGGGAGACACGCACACGCTTCAAAGAAACCTTTGATCAGATCAACTCCGGTTTGCAGGAGCTGTTCCCCAAAGTATTCGGTGGTGGCCACGCTTATCTGGAACTGACTGGCGAGGATTTGCTCGACACTGGTATCGCCATCATGGCGCGTCCGCCGGGCAAGAAAAACAGCACCATCCATCTGTTGTCAGGTGGTGAAAAAGCATTGACGGCGATAGCCCTTGTATTTTCGATCTTCCGCCTCAATCCCGCACCTTTCTGTATGTTGGATGAAGTGGATGCGCCGCTGGACGACGCCAACGTGGGCCGTTATGCCCGCATGGTGGAAGAGATGTCCAGCCAAGTGCAATTTATTTACATTACGCACAACAAAATCGCCATGGAAATGGCCCATCAATTGATGGGTGTCACCATGCATGAGCCTGGTGTTTCCCGAATAGTTACAGTCGATGTCGAAGAAGCCGCAGAGCTGGCAGCGGTCTAGGAACAAGGTCTTATGAAAGAAGAGTGGATAACGGTCATAATCGTTTTGCTGATTCTTGCCATACTGCTGGATGGCATGCGCCGTATGCGTAACCACAGGCGCGACCACTTGCGTATGAAGCACCGCACGGTGGCCAAAGCGGACAGCGAAACCACAAGTGATTTAGATCCGGCGGGAAGTGAATTTCCGTCCGGCGGCGCCCGGGTTGCGGCTTATCGCGATCCTGACCACGCCGTCACGGTCAACAAAACCGTCAAACAACTGCACACAGCCTCCCGCTGGACCCGCGGTGCGCCGGCGAATCGTATTCCGGAGCAGGTCAGCCTCAATCTCGACACCCCGGTGCCTATGTTGATGGATTCGGTGGAAGACTCTGCAGAGCATTCGCAGCAAGAGCAATCGCCTCAATTGAATGAAGTCGAGCCGACCATTGGCGATCTGAGCAACCTCGAGGACGACGATTTGCAACAGAGCTTGGACCATGCGGACGACTATTCCGAGATCGAAGAACCGCAATCTGAGCCCGAGCCTGACCCCGTCAAAGTTGAAAGCAAAAAGCCTGCGGAAAAGCCGCGTGAGCAACAACCGGAAGCACCGAAAGAGCCCGATGAGGTCCTGATCATCAACGTGATGGCGCGCCGCGGCGAGTTGTTCCCTGGTCCCGCGCTGCTCGAAGCATTTGTCAGCAACGGTATGAGATTCGGCGATATGGATATATTCCATCGCCATGAATCCGAAGACGGCCGCGGCCGTATTCTGTTCAGCGCCGCCAATATGGTGGTGCCCGGAACTTTTGACCTGTCCGCGATGGATGATTTCACCACGCCTGGTATCAGCATGTTTTTGTCCCTGCCGATTGCGAGTGACAGTCTGGCCGCTTACAACCTGATGGCCAGTACAGCTTACGCAATCGCAGAAGCCTTGGGCGGTGAGCTGAAAGATGAAAACCGCAGTGTCATGACCCGACAAACCATAGAGCACGGTCGCCAACGAGTTATTGAATACGAACGCAAGCGCCGCCTCGCCAAATCCTGATCCCAATGCCAGCCAATTCAGCCGATTTTCAGCGTTTGCAACAGCTTCGCCAGGAGCTGTTGTACCACGCATACCGCTATTACGTTCTCGACGATCCAGAGGTTCCGGATGCCGAATACGACCGCTTGATGCGCGAGTTGCAGGAGTTGGAGAGCCGCCATCCCGAATGGATTACGCCGGATTCACCTACTCAGCGCGTCGGCGGGGAAGCTCTCAGTGCCTTTACGCAGATAACGCACCTGCGCCCCATGCTGTCGCTGGACAACGCTCTGAACGCGGAAGAATTCATCGCCTTTGATAAACGCGTGCGCGAGCGACTGCGTACTCAGGAACCGATTGAATACTCCTGCGAGCCTAAGTACGACGGCATTGCCATCAGTCTGCTGTATCGCAATGGGGTGCTGGAAAGAGCGGCAACCCGGGGGGATGGCACAGTAGGTGAGGACATTACCGCCAACGTCCGTACTATCAAGTCCGTCCCATTGCGCTTGCTCGGCGACAATCATCCAGAGTTGCTGGAAGTGCGCGGCGAGATCTATATGCCGAAGGACGGCTTCGAGAAGATGAATCAGGAGGCATTGGCTTCCGGCAGCAAAACTTTTATCAACCCGCGCAATGCGGCGGCAGGTAGTCTGCGCCAGCTCGACCCGCGTATTACCGCCAAGCGGCCCTTGAGACTTTGCGCCTATGGCATAGGTGAAGTGGAGGGGGGCGAACTGCCCAAATACCACACCGCCATTCTCAATCAGCTCAAGGACTGGGGTTTTGCCATTAGTTCGGATGTGGGGGCTGCGCGGGGTGTTGAAGAATGTCTCGAATTCCACCGCAACCTCGGCGAAAAGCGTCCGTCCTTGCCCTATGACATCGATGGTGTTGTCTACAAGGTCAATTCTATAGAGCTGCAAGAGACGCTCGGCTTTGTCGCCAAAGCACCGCGCTGGGCGGTGGCATTCAAATTCCCCGCGCAGGAAGAGATGACCGTTCTGCGCGCCGTAGAATTCCAGGTTGGCCGCACTGGCACCATCACCCCGGTAGCCCGGCTGGAGCCGGTATTTGTTGGTGGTGTGACAGTATCCAACGCCACGCTCCATAACAGCGATGAAGTGGCCCGCTTGGGGGTGAAAATCGGCGATACCGTGATAGTGCGCCGTGCGGGCGATGTGATTCCGCAAGTGGTTTCCGTAGTGCTGAGCAAACGCCCGTCGGACGCCGCAGAAATCCATTTCCCCAACGAATGCCCGATTTGTGGTTCACCCGTGGCAAGGGTGGAAGGCGAGGCGGCGGTTCGCTGTACCGGTGGTTTGATCTGCCCAGCGCAGCGCAAAGAGGCCATCAAACATTACGCCAGTCGCCAGGCCATGGATGTTGAAGGGCTGGGCGATAAATTGGTGGATGCGCTGGTAGAGAAGGGCATGGTGCACGGCCCGGAAGATCTTTATCTGCTCACGGTAGAGCAATTGGCGGCGCTGGATCGTATGGGACAAAAGTCCGCGCAAAATCTGATCAATGCCCTGGAGCGTAGCAAAACCACCACCTTGCCCAAGTTTCTTTTTGCGCTCGGTATCCGCGATGTCGGCCAAGCCACTGCAACGACCTTGGCGCGCCATTTCGGCACTTTGGAAAAGCTGATGGCGGCAGACGAAGTCGAGCTGCAGGAAGTGCAGGATGTCGGCCCGGTGGTGGCCAAGCGGGTAGCGACCTTTTTCCGTGACGAGCGTAATCTCCATGTGATTGCGTCACTGCGTGAGCGCGGTGTGCACTGGCCGGATATGCAAGTTGTTGCGCCAGAAGCCTTGCCTTTGGCTGGCAAAACCTACGTTCTGACCGGTAATCTCGAAGCCTTTAGCCGTGACGAAGCCAAAGCCCGTCTTGAAGCGTTGGGCGCCAAGGTGGCGGGTAGCGTGTCCAGCAAAACCGATTGTGTGGTAGCGGGGCCGGGTGCGGGTTCTAAGCTGAGCAAAGCCGAATCCCTGGGGATTCCGGTGATCGATGAAGCGGGTCTTCTGGAATTGCTGGAGCATCCTGCATGAGGTGGACGCCTCTATTCGGTGTGATGTCCTGCTTATTGTTATCCAGCTGTATTGTCACCTCTCCACCGCGACAGGCGGACAATATCTGCTCGATCTTCAAGGAAAAGCGCAGCTGGTACAAACAAGCCAACAAAGCCGCCCAGCGCTGGAACACGACTGTGCCCATCATTATGGCCATCATCCACCAGGAGTCCGGCTTTGTCGGCAATGCCAAACCGCCGCGGCGTAAATTCTTGAAAATCATTCCCGGTCCACGTATCAGCGATGCCTATGGTTACGCCCAGGCCAAAGACGCCACCTGGGAGTGGTATCAAAAATCAACGGGCCGGTGGGGTGCTGATAGGCGCGACTTTGGTGATTCCGCAGACTTTGTCGGCTGGTATAACCGGCAGAGCCTGACCATAAGCAAAATCCCCCCGCACGACGTTTACAACCTGTATCTGGCCTATCATGAAGGGCACGGCGGTTTTAACCGCAAAACCTATAGCAACAAACCCTGGTTGAAAGGCGTCGCCACCAAAGTCCAGCAACGCGCCTCGCGCTATCAACAACAACTGTTGAATTGCGAAGAGGACCTGCAAAAGCGTCGCTGGTGGATCTTTTGATGTATGCCGCAGGATCTAACCGAACTTGATTCATTGGCCCTCGAGTCCGATATCAAAGTCGCCTTCTTTGATATTGACGGTACGCTTTTGCATAACGATGGCCATTACAGCGAACGACTGCGACGCGAATTCGCGCGCATACAGGCTTTAGGGGTGAAGACGGCGATTGCCTCCGGTCGCCCGCACTTCGCCGCCAGATTTCTGATAGATGAACTCGGTTTGACCTCTCCCGGGGTTTTCTGCACGGGTGCACAAGTGTATGCGCCGCTGGAAAACCGCACCTTGTTCAGTGCGTCCCTCCCGGTAGAAGTTAGTCTGCGGCTGCTGTCCCGTTTGCGCGAGCTGGAAATTTATTACGAACTTTACGGCTACGATGATTTCTATTTGGAAACCCAATATGCCGCTGAGGTCCGCGATATACACTCACATCATTTGCGACGCCGCCCGGTGGAATGTGCGCTGGATGACGTCGTCCGCCACAAGCCCATGTTGAAATGGGTGCTCGGCTTGCGCCGCGATGCGAAGCATGATTTGCTCGGTATGCTCGAAGCAGAATTTCCGGAGTTCAATTTTGCTTATGCTGCCTTTCCCGCCTGCGCGGATTGGCGCTTCGTCAATGTGATCGCCAAAGACGCATGCAAGAAGCGGGTGTTCGCCTGGTTGCTGGATCATTACCAAGTGCAGCCGGAGCAGGTGGCAAGTTTTGGCGATTCTCACTCGGATGAGACATTCCTTCGCCTGGCTGGCGTTGGCGTTGCCATGGGCAACGCGCCGGATGACGTCAAAGCCGCGGCCCGATTTGTTACTAAGACCGCCGAAGAAGACGGCGTTGCTTACGCTTTAGCGAGGTTGTTTTGATTAAATTCCGCATCCGCAATCGCGCTCGCATCTGGATGAATCTGGTGGCGAGTGGGGCGTTTATTGCGCTGGCCATATACGGTTGGGATCTCCCAGTGGAAACGGCTATCGCGTTTCTGGTGATTTGTATTGTGTTTCTGCTGGCCATAGTTGCATTAGGGATTGTTGCCGGATGGCTGCTGCGCAAATTGCGCCAGTTGCGCGGGGCGGATGAGGATTCATGGGGAAATACAGGCGGCAGGGAATGACCGGAACGCGTCGCAGCCTAAGTTTTACAAGTCGCAACATAAGCTTTAAGTATAAGAAGCTATCTGGCGCACGACTTAAAAGCGCTATGACTATACTGAAATGGCCAGGAGCACCCGAGCTAAGCAGATTCTCTGCCAAGGAAATTATTTAATACTGACTATGAGGACATTCGATTATGGCGGACTTCAAACTTCCTGTTCGTGACATGCAATTTGTGTTGTTCGATTTATTCGACTTCGAAGGGCATTGCAAATCCTTTCCAGCGCTGTCGGAAACGAGCGCTGACGTGGTGAGCGCCATCATCGAGGAACTGGCGAAATTTTGTGAAAACGTATTGGCGCCGTTACGCGCCGTTGGCGATCAGGAAGGGTGCCAATTAAATGGCCACGAAGTGAAAACCCCCTCCGGCTTTCGCGAAGCCTACCAACAGTTTGTTGCCGCTGGCTGGCCCTCCATGTGCAACGACCCCGAATACGGCGGCCAAGGCCTGCCGGAGTCCCTCGGTTCGTTGATGAATGAAAGCGTGGGTACTGCCAACTGGGCCTGGGGCATGTACCCCGGTCTGTCCCACGGTGCCATGCGCACAATCGCTCTGCACGGTACTGACGAGCAGCGCCAGACCTATCTCACCAAATTGGTGGAGGGCGTTTGGACCGGTACCATGTGCTTGACCGAAGCCCACTGCGGCACCGATTTGGGCATGCTGAAAACAAAAGCAGAACCTCAAGCTGACGGCAGCTACACAATTACCGGTACCAAGATTTTTATTTCCGCGGGTGAACACGATCTTGCCGAAAATATCGTGCATATAGTTTTGGCGCGCCTGCCGGATGCACCGGAAGGCACCAAAGGAATTTCCCTGTTTATAGTTCCGAAATTTCTCCCGGATGGAACACGCAACAACGTATTTTGCGGTTCCCTGGAACACAAAATGGGTATTCACGGTAACGCTACCTGCGTGCTGAATTTTGACGGCGCCAAAGGCTTTTTGATCGGTCAGCCCAACCGCGGCCTCCACGCCATGTTTACCTTTATGAACCGCGCGCGTTTGGGAACTGCGGTTCAAGGGCTTTGCCACGCGGAATTTGGTTATCAAAAATCCCTTGCCTACGCTAAAGACCGTCTGCAAGGACGAGCTTTATCCGGGCCGAAAAATCCTTCTGGTCCTGCAGATCCAATCATCTGTCATCCGGATGTTCGCCGCATGCTGCTTACGCAAAAAGCCTTGACTGAAGGCGGTCGTATGCTGGCGTATTTCGTCGCTATGCAATTGGATATCGAAGACCACAGCACTGACGAAGAAGTCAAAAAAGAAGCGGGCGATTTGTTGGCACTGCTGACACCGATTGCCAAAGCCTTTATGACCGAAACCGGCTTTGAATGCGCCAACCTAGCCATGCAATGTTTTGGCGGCCACGGCTACATTCGCGAGTGGGGCGTGGAACAGAACGTGCGCGACGCGCGCATTGCCATGTTGTACGAAGGTACCACCGGTGTTCAGGCGCTGGATTTGCTCGGCCGCAAAGTGCTGATGACCCAAGGCGAAACTCTGCGACGCTTCACCAAAATCATTCACAAATTCTGCAAAGCCAATGCGGAAAATGCCGAATTCAAAAACATCATCGACACCCTCGCGCAACACAATAAAGAATGGGGCGATCTCACCATGCATATAGGTTTGAAAGCCATGGAAAATGCTGAAGAAGTCGGTGGTGCGGCGGTGGATTATTTGATGTATTCCGGCTATGTCACCTTGGCGTACTTCTGGGCATTTGCCGCTATTAAAGCGCGCGAAATCATTTCTGCGGGAACTGCGGAAGCAAGTTTCTATGAGGCAAAAATCAAAACTGCTGAATTCTATTTTGCTCGCCTTTTGCCGCGCACACGGACTCATGTTGCGGCAATCCATTCTGGCGTGAACAATCTGCTTGCGCTTGATGTAGAGCAGTTCTAATTTGTGAACGACCAGGCGGCAGCCTGGTCGTTTTCTGCATATCCCTTCATAAATCCTGTCAAAAAATCCCTAAACAGCTTGCAAATAGTGAATGCTGAATAGCTTTTCTCCATCGGTCCATGCGCGCAGGTGAGAAAAACCGCAGTTTTGTCCGAGGCGTGTGATGGAATCCAGGGAAAATTTATAGGAGTTTTCCGTATGAATGGTTTCGCCCTGAGAAAATGAAAAATGATGCGGGCCGATTTTGACGGTTTGATCGATTAGACTGATCAGATGCATCTCAATCCGGGACAGAACAGGATTGAAAAAAGCGTAGTGTTCAAATTGGTGAAGTTTGAAATTTCCTCGTAGTTCGCGATTAATTCTCTGCAAAATATTCAGATTAAATTCCGCGGTTACACCATCGTAATCGTTATAGGCTTGATGCAAACGATTGGGGGATTTGATTAGATCAGCACCTAATAACAGTCCGTCACCCGGGCGTAAAAAACTGTGCAGATTGCAGAAAAATGCGTTTGCCTCAGCAGGCGAAAAATTGCTTAGAGTGGAACCAGGGAAAAACACAACGCGTTTGCCAGAGTCGTGCTCCGTAACCGCAGTTGGCAGAGAGACTGGTGAAGAATAATCGGCAACCTGGGGATAGAGCGCAAGAGTGGGAAATTCCTTGCGCAGTTTGCGCGCGGAATCCAGCAGAATTTCTGCCGAGATATCGATAGGCACATAGGCTTTGGGATTCGGCAGGCTGTGTAGCAAATTGCGTATTTTGCGCCCCTCGCCGGAACCGTATTCCACAATCGTCGCGTTTTCGCCAATCAAATCGGCAACTTCCGGCAGTATTTGTTCGAGCAGGCGGATTTCGGTGCGGGTAATGTAATATTCGGCGGTTTGGCAAATTTGGGTAAACAGTATGGAGCCGCGTTCGTCGTAAAAATATTTGCAGGGTAATTCTTTTGGGGTTTTGCGCAAGCCTTCGACAACGTCGCGCATAAAAGGGGAAATCTCTTCAACAGGATTTGTTATTCGATTGCGGGTTTCAAATAAAATCATCGGCTAACCTCACACCACTGAATTGCCAGCGCGTGCCGACAGGAAAAAAGTTGCGATAACTTGGACGGATATGACCGGGAGGCGTCGCGCAGGAACCGCCGCGCAGTACCCACTGATTTACCATAAATTTGCCGTTGTATTCACCGACGGCACCAGCGGGCGGGACATAACCGGGGTAGGGGAGATAAGCACTTTGCGTCCACTGCCAAACATTGCCAAATATTCGGTTGGCTTGGGAATTTTCGGCACTGTGCGGATGCAGTATTTCTGGATCTAAAAAATTTCCTTGGGCATCAGAAAATTGCGCCGCCAGTTCCCACTCATATTCCGTTGGCAAGCGTTTTCCTGCCCAGCTGGCAAACGCGGACGCCTCAAAATAACTGATATGACAAACCGGTTCGCCTGCGGCGACAGGACGAAGGCCGGCCAAGGTATAAGTCCACCATTCGCCATCTTGATTAATCCAATACAATGGCGCTTCTATGTGATTTTCCTGCACCCATGCCCAACCTTCTGAGAGCCAATGGCGCGGATCGCGATAACCGCCGTCTGCCATAAATTCCAAATATTCCGCATTAATCACCGGTCGACTTGCCAAGCGAAATGCGTGCACATAGGCGCGGTGCAAAGGCGCTTCATTATCGAAGTGAAAACCGTCATCACAGCCAAACCAGGATTCGCCGGGCGCAAAATGTCGCCAGTGCAATTCCGGTTTTTGCGAACTGGATTTATCGGGGAAATCAACCAGTTTCGGATACAAAGGATTAAAAGAAAGAGCGTGTTTAATATCTGTAACAATCAATTCCTGATGCTGTTGCTCGTGATGAATTCCCAACTCAATCAGCTGTAGTTCTGCCGGTGTTAATGCGTCCCATAGCGTTATCAGTTTTTCCTCCAGCGCAAATCGGTAATCCCAAATTTCGTCTAGGGAAGGACGTGACAGGATTCCTCGCTGAGCGCGGCGGAATTGCGGGCCGACTTGGTTGTAATAAGAGTTGAACAGATATTCATAACCGGGTTTGGCGACTGACGCGTCGCGTGGCAGCAGAATGAAGGTATCGAAAAACCAAGTGGTGTGCGCCAGATGCCATTTGGTTGGGCTGGCGTCCGGCATGGACTGGAGCTGCTGATCTTCCGGAGAGAGTTTCTGCGTCAGACGAGCAGACAGTTTCCGCGTCCGCTGAAATTGCTCGCGTAAACGACCGGCAAACTCTTCTGTGGTTGGCTTGGCTTTGTTTTGGCTGCGGTTGCTTGCGATATGGATGCCTGCGGTGGGAGGCACGAAGGTTTGGAGTGGAATCGCAGTGTCGCTCACAGTGACTGCCTTCTCAGGTGCGTCTTTCGGTTAATGGCGATCAGTCAATATGAGCTTGAGTGTAAGGACGCAGGTCTAAGGTGAATGTACGAAATCCAACAGTCTTAAGGCGGCGCAGCAAAACACGGGATTGAATTGGCGATTTACCCATGGGGTAATAATGCCTATAATGCCCGGTTTATCTCGCTTCACTTACCAGCTCCGAGGTGGACACCCAATGCTGAGAATTGCTCAAGAGGCACTCACTTTCGATGATGTTTTGCTGGTGCCCGGATATTCGACGGTCACAGCAAAGGACGTCTCTCTCAAAACTTCCCTCACTCGCGGTATCACCCTGAATATCCCTTTGATGTCAGCAGCGATGGACACGGTCACCGAGTCTCGCCTGGCTATTGCATTGGCTCAGGAAGGTGGTATCGGAATCATTCACAAAAGCATGTCGATTGAGCAGCAAGCCAGCGAAGTGCGTGCGGTTAAAAAGTTTGAAGCCGGTGTGGTCAAAGACCCCATCACCATCAATGCCGACGCCAGCATTAAGCAGCTGATTGCCTTGACTCGCCAGCACAAGATTTCCGGCGTTCCTGTTTTAAGTAACGGCGATCTGGTCGGGATAGTCACCGGGCGTGACGTGCGCTTTGAATCCAATATGGACGCCAAAGTCGCCAGCATCATGACTCCCAAAGACAAGCTGGTAACCGTCAGAGAAGGCGCCAGCGCTGCGGAAGTCCGCTCGCTGCTGCACAAGCACCGCATCGAGAAGGTTCTGGTGGTCAATGACCGTTTCGAGCTGAAAGGCTTGATCACGGTGAAAGATATCAACAAGTCCGAGATGTTCCCCAACGCCGCCAAGGACGCTGACGGCAGTCTGCGTGTCGGCGCCTCTGTAGGTACCAGCCCGGATACCGACGACCGCGTAGAAGCCCTGGTCGCAGCTGGCGTGGACGTTCTGGTGGTGGATACGGCACACGGCCACTCACGCAACGTGCTCGAGCGCGTCAAACGCATCAAAACCCTTTACCCGCACGTACAGGTGATTGGTGGCAACATCGCCACTGGCGAAGCTGCTTTGGCGCTGGTCGAAGCGGGCGCAGATGCGGTGAAAGTGGGTATCGGTCCTGGCTCAATCTGCACCACGCGTATCGTGACTGGTGTGGGTGTACCGCAGATCTCCGCTATCGCCAATGTCGCAGCGGCTTTGAAAGGTACGGATGTGCCGATCATCGCTGACGGTGGTATTCGTTTTTCCGGTGACGTCGCCAAAGCCATTGTGGCCGGCGCGCATGTGGTGATGATGGGTTCCATGTTCGCCGGTACCGAAGAAGCACCGGGCGAAGTTGAGCTCTACCAAGGCCGTACCTACAAGTCCTACCGCGGCATGGGTTCACTGGGTGCCATGAGCAAAACCCAAGGCTCCTCCGACCGTTACTTCCAGGACTCCAGCCAAGGTATGGAGAAACTGGTGCCCGAAGGTATCGAAGGTCGCGTGCCTTACAAGGGTCCTCTGACCGCCATAGTTCACCAGTTGATGGGTGGCTTGCGTGCGGCGATGGGCTATACCGGCTCGATCGATATCGAAACCATGCGCACCAAACCGCAGTTTGTTCGTGTAACTGCGGCCGGTATGGGCGAAAGCCACGTGCATGACGTCAGCATCACCAAAGAAGCGCCTAATTATCCTGTTGGCGGTCGCTAAACTCCCGTTGGCGGCCGCTACATTTCTGTTAGGGGCCGCTAAACGTCGAAGGCAATTCTGACCTAGTTCCAGCGAAAGCCCGCCCGCGCGGGTTTTCTTGTTTTTCATTCCGACCAAACGATGAAGCACACCATGGCAATTGATATTCACGCACAGCGAATCCTGGTTCTGGATTTCGGCTCCCAATACACCCAGCTGATCGCCCGACGAGTGCGCGAGATCGGCGTCTACTGTGAAATCCACGCATTTGATATGAGCGAAGCGGATATCCGCGCTTTCGCCCCAAAGGGCATTATTCTGGCTGGTGGGCCTGAGTCAGTGACTGAGCTGAACTCCCCGCGCGCGCCGCAAGTGGTGTTTGAACTGGGATTGCCGGTGCTGGGCATTTGCTACGGTATGCAAACCATGGCGGAGCAGTTGGGCGGTAAGGTTTCTGGTTCCCATGTGCGCGAATTTGGTTATGCCCAGATCAAAGTTGAGGAGCCGAACGAACTCTTCAAAAACGTCCAGGACCATGTAGCACCGGATGGCAAAGGTCTGTTGGATGTGTGGATGAGCCACGGCGACAAGGTCACTCAAATGCCCGAAGGCTTTGTCTGCATCGCCTCTACACCGTCTTGCCCCATAGCCGCCATGGCGGACGCATCGCGCAATCTCTACGGTGTGCAATTCCACCCCGAAGTAACCCACACATTGCAAGGCAAGCGCATTTTCGAACACTTCCTGTTCGATATGTGCAAATGCGAAGCCCTGTGGACGCCAGCGAATATCGTGGAAGACGCTATTGCCAAGGTGCGTGAGCAAGTTGGATCGGACAAGGTGTTGTTGGGTCTGTCCGGCGGCGTGGATTCATCGGTGGTTGCCGCGTTGTTGCATCGCGCGATCGGCGATCAATTAACCTGTGTATTTGTCGACAACGGTTTGTTGCGCAAAAACGAAGGCGACCAAGTAATGGCGATGTTCGCCAAAAATATGGGCGTTAAAGTGATTCGCGCCGATGCGGAAGATCTTTTTCTCAGCAAACTCGCCGGCGTTTCCGACCCCGAGAAAAAACGCAAAATCATCGGCAATACCTTTATCGAAGTATTCGATGCCGAAGCGTCCAAATTAAAAGACGTGAAATGGCTTGCACAAGGCACCATTTATCCGGACGTTATCGAATCCGCCGCTGCCAAAACCGGCAAAGCGCACGTGATTAAATCCCACCACAATGTCGGCGGTCTGCCGGAAGATATGCAATTTAAATTGGTGGAACCGCTGCGCGAATTATTTAAAGACGAAGTGCGCAAAATCGGTTTGGAACTCGGCCTGCCATACGACATGGTCTACCGCCATCCATTCCCAGGCCCAGGTTTGGGCGTGCGCATTTTGGGCGAAGTGAAAAAAGAATACGCCGATGTACTGCGTGAAGCGGATGCGATTTTTATCGAAGAATTGCACAACGCTGGCTGGTACCACAAAACCAGTCAGGCATTTGTGGTATTTCTGCCGGTTAAATCCGTCGGCGTTGTAGGCGACGCCCGCCGTTATGAATGGGTAGTCTCACTGCGCGCCGTCGAAACCATCGACTTTATGACCGCCCGCTGGGCCCACCTGCCATACGAGCTACTGGAAAAAGTCTCCAACCGCATTATCAATGAAATCAGCGGCATTTCCCGCGTCGCCTACGACGTATCGAGCAAGCCACCGGCGACGATTGAGTGGGAGTGAGATAGGATCCTGTTCGCATAGCAAGGATGTCGACAGCATGTTTCCCATTGCGGCAGTCTGAGTACTACAATTACTAATGTATGGCTGCCAAGTGGGATATTTGGCTTAAACTGACAACTGATGGAACCTGTGGTTGTTTAAGTGTGGGAAATGAATACATACAACTCGTCACAACTTTCTGCCTTGACGCGCCTGTTTTCGTCAGCTGTTTTTCGTGAAATGGCGAAAAAGGGGCGATCCGGCTTGTTTAGCCGATTGGTTAGTCAGGCGGATCTGATTGAAGATGTCGGCCGGCTCGTTACAGTCGGGGATGCTTTTGATTCTGCATTTAAAATTTTGAAGATTGCGGGTCATCGTGATGAATATGTTTACCGGTCAGCTATTTGCGAGAAGATCCTGTTAGGAAAGCACTCACTGCGCACAGCATCAATGCTCAATGAATTTCGTGTGGGGAGTAGCAAAGCTGATCTTGTTATTTTGAATGGCACTGCGACCGTTTACGAGATTAAGTCAGAGCGAGATTCCCTTGCTCGGCTCACTAAACAGATTGAGAACTATAGGCGCGTTTTCGCTAAAGTAAATGTAATTACGAGTGAAAGCCATATCGAGGGTGTATTAAAAACGGTTCCGAACGATATAGGAATAATGTGTCTTTCAAATCGCTTCCGAATTACGACAGTGAGAGAAGCGGAAGATTGTCCAGAGCGGATTTGCCCAATAACTGTCTTTGATTCATTGCGAATGGCGGAGTGCATTTTAATTCTGCGGAAGATGAATGTAACTATGCCGGAAGTTCCTAATACAGAAAGATATGTGGCGATGCGCAACCTTTTCGCAAAGCTAGATCCCGCAGTATTGCATGCGGAGATGGTGCGAACACTTAAGCAGACGCGCGATCTTACTTCTCTCCGAGATTTTGTTCATCGTTTGCCCAAATCATTACAAGCAGCAGCGTTGTCGATATCGATACGCTCTGCAGATCATTCGAAGATAATCAATGCAGTAGACACCCCCTTGGATAAAGCCATGACATGGAGCTGATCGGCTATGTACCATCCATATTTCCGTGGAAAGCAGTACGAACTCATTACCATTCGTGAGATGGCGACTTTGCTCGCCCAACATGATTTTGTGCCTTTAATTGAGCCTGTGCGCGAATCACTTGGAGGACTCAAAAAGGCTTTGGATGCAGTGTGCGAGGCTGGTGGGAAAGCTGTTGTTATTGTGAATCCTTATCATGGTGACCACCGAGAAGATGGTACGAATATTATCAGTCTTCTTAGAGAAGAATTTTCTACGTCTGAGAATATTTCTGGAGGAATACTATTACGTAGCGACATGACAGTCGACGAAGTAGTTGAACGTTATCATGAATATGCTGACCATGACCCTGTTCTAATTCACGCAGGTTTTACCTCGCCCAAGATATTGGCGAATAGTTTGCAGGCAATCATGCCAAATATCACTAATGTATTCGTTGATGATCACGCTAAATTGCTATACAGAAAACATTTTGACCGAAGCAAAAGGATTCTTGTTCGTGATGGATTCAAACGGCAGCGCAATGCAGACTATCCTGAACTAGAAGAATTTTCGGATCTCCATGTTACTTATGGTGATCTTGGTATGGATGGTTTTGGTGATTTTCTGATGATAGGGGATGTGTATAGTGAGTCTGGTGGACCGGCTTATGCTGTCGCAATTCATCTGACATTTATTGATCCCACCAAAGATGATGTCATGTATGTATACCATTTCGTATCAGATACGAAGGATACTCCGACTGATCCTGCCGGTAAGTTTGCCCAAGCTTTGGCAAAATTGATCAAAAAGCTAGACGGTGGGGACTCTCATATCCTAGAAACAGATGCAATTAAGGAGCTTCGAGATCTTCATCAGAAGCGTCATTTCCCCGGTCTCGGATATATTAAAAAACTTTCAATGAAGCATCATATTGAGACCCTTGCTCATTATTTTCGCTGAAATATATGGCAAAGCGTTTTTGCTGTCCGGAATGTTTCGGTGATCGTGCTTTGCGCGATCAAATCTTCCCTTCTCTTAACCCTCATTACGGAAGATGTGACTTTTGTGAGGCTGATGGTGTGCCTCTCTTGAAGCCTGAAAAGCTCTCCGAATATTTTGAGTTATTAGTTAATGCGTACAAGCCAGACGAAAACGGAAAATCCTTGGTCGAATGGATGAAGGGTGATTGGCAATTATTTGATCGCATGGATATTTTCCGTGCCAAGGATTTACTTCGGGAAATTCTTAATAATGGCCAGATTGTTCGACGAAATTTCAAACCATCGGCAAATCATGTTAGCCGAGGATTAGCACAATGGGACAAGTTGCGTGGCGAAATGATGTATTCGAATCGCTGGTTTTTCGAACCTATTGATCTGGATCGTCTAGGTGAGCTGTTGGATATGTTAATCGCGTCGTCGCCTTTGCCTCAGATATGGTACCGCGCTCGCATCTGTAGAATAGATAAGGTTTTTCCCATTGAAGAAATGGGAGCCCCTCCGAAAGGTCACACCTCGCATGGCAGAGCAAATCCTGCAGGAATACCCTACCTCTATTTAGGTTCGACACCGGAAACTGCTATAGCTGAAATACGACCCCATACCGGGGAAAATGCAAGTGTTGCAGATTTTAGGATAGTGTCTCCTGAGATCAAGGCTGTTGATCTACGTAATCCACGAAAGTTTGTATCACCATTTATCTTGTCTGATGCTGATGATGTAGGCCAATTGCTCGCCGATTTACCTCTTTTGGAACGTTTGGGAGAGGAATTAACAAAACCGGTCCTGCCGACCGGAGCTGCAATTGACTATATTTCGAGTCAGTATCTGTGCGAATTTATCAAAAAAAGAGGTTTCGACGGAGTAGTCTATCGCAGCTCTGTCGGAGATGGCTTCAATCTCGCGCTATTTGATCCGAAAAAAGCGGTTGCCCGAAGTGTGATGCGCTATGAAGTGACCAAAGTATCAGTTGAAATCGCTGCGGCAAATAAAAGTTATAACTACACATCAGGACAATATTAGGCATCTTCTCAAAACGTTGGAAGAATTCTAATATCTTGAAATTTCGCTTTTTGGTTCAATTGCATTGATAAGAATTTCATCCCCAGGTCTTCCTACCTTTAACAGCCTTGCTAAACTGCTTTGGCACAGCGCGGTGCCGGAAAATTATCGCAAGGCTTTATATCTCAGCCCCGGTGTCCGCTCAATCAAAACAAGCAGATAGCGGACACATTTTGCGGACACATGTGCATGGCGTAAAGCCGTTACTTGCTTAAATAATTTCTTTAAAAACATCTATTTACTAATTTTTTGTCTATGTGGTACTGACCTCACCCCCGAATTTAGGACCATGAACTTGATGAGATTTCCAGTTAATCTACCACTATTGCGGAGATCTCAAAATGAAGAAGAAGCGTTTTTCCGAAGAACAAA